>ENA-OPVV01000023-OPVV01000023.1-human-gut-metagenome-genome-assembly--contig:-NODE-23-length-160173-cov-5.294545_pt1 | contig 160173 bp, 155 predicted proteins | sample MGYA00241500_ERZ501992 | MGnify/ENA primary metagenome ERZ501992 (study PRJEB25962, sample SAMEA2043052) | human gut metagenome | biome: human gut; feature: human-associated habitat; material: faeces...
TCGAGACTTCTAAAGTAGAACCTGTTAAAGTCGAGACTTCCAAAGTGGAACCTGTTAAACTGGACGTTCCTGTTGATCTTACTTTATATAACGAACGTTTTCAGAAACATTATGATGAGCTGAAATGGTTATATTGCGAATTATATCAGGATCGTGATGATGTCATGACCTATCTGCATGATCTTACTTCTAATATGGAAGCTTTCTATAACAGCAGAAATTCAGCATTAAAGGCATCTGATAAAAAGCGTGAGGCTGATCCGGACTGGTATAAACGCAATGACCTTGTAGGCATGATGATGTATGTAAACAATTTTGCACATACTTTAAAAGGTCTGGAGGAACATCTGGATTATGTGGAAGAATGCAATGTCAATTATCTTCATCTGATGCCTCTGCTCGCATCTCCGAAAGGAAAAAGTGACGGTGGTTACGCAGTAGCTGACTTCCGCACAGTGCAGCCTGAGCTTGGTACTATGGAGGACTTTTCAGAGCTTACCTCCAAATGCCATGAACGCGGCATCAACATCTGCCTTGATTTCGTTATGAACCATACTTCCGAAGAGCATGAGTGGGCAAAACGGGCTCGCGCAGGTGAAAAAGAATACCAGGACCGTTATTTCTTCTTTGATACCTACGATGTTCCTGCTCTCTATGAGAAGACCTGTCCACAGGTATTCCCAACTACCGCACCGGGCAACTTTACATGGCTGGATGACCTTCACAAGCATGTCATGACTACTTTCTATCCATACCAGTGGGATTTAAACTACAGAAATCCTGTTGTGTTTAACGAAATGGTCTACAATATGTTATATCTGGCAAACCAGGGTGTTGACATCGTACGTCTCGATGCAGTTCCTTATATCTGGAAGCAGCTTGGAACAAACTGCCGCAACCTGCCACAGGTTCACACAATCGTACGTATGATGCGTATGATCTGCGAGATCGTGTGCCCGGGAGTCCTTCTTCTCGGAGAGGTTGTCATGGCTCCTGAAAAAGTTGTTCCATATTTCGGTACACTTGAAAAGCCGGAATGCCATATCCTGTATAACGTTACTACTATGGCAAGCACCTGGCACACAGTTGCAACCAAAGATGTATCTCTGCTCCGCAGACAGCTGGATATTCTGGGATCTCTTCCAAAAGAATACATCTTCCAGAATTATCTGCGTTGCCACGATGATATTGGCTGGGGACTGGATTATGATTTCCTGAAGAATTTCTCAATCGATGAGGTTTCTCATAAGAAATTCCTGAATGATTTCTTTACAGGCAAATATCCGGATACATTTGGCCGCGGTGAACTTTACAATGATGACCCGCGTCTGGGTGATGCAAGACTTTGCGGTACTACCGCATCTCTGTGCGGCATTGAGAAATATGGTTTTGAAGGAAATGTAGTTGGTGTTGACAGAAGTGTGCGCTATGACATCACACTTCATGCTTTTATGCTTTCCCAGTCAGGTATCCCTGTAATCTACAGCGGAGATGAGATTGGTCAGGTAAACGACTATTCTTATAAAGATGATCCTGACAAGGCAGTTGATTCCCGCTATCTTCACAGAGGAGAATTCAACTGGTCACTTGCTCCAAACAGAAATATCGCAGATACAGTACAGGGAAAACTTTTCCACGCACTGGATCATCTGGAACATATCAGAAGTTCACACAGCGTTTTTGATACAACAGCTGATCTTCGTACAATCGATACCTGGGATTCTTCTATCCTTGCAATCGTACGCGAAAATGCAGAGGAGAAATTCATCGGAATCTATAACTTCAGCGATCAGGATAAGGTTGCATGGATCAACGAAGATGACGGCATATACACTGATCTTATCTCAGGACATGAGATGGAAGCTAAAGGTGTTATGATCCCTGCATTTGGATGCTTCTGGCTGTGCAGAAAGAAATAAACCATTAATCTGCATAACGCAGACCGCATAATGCAAACGAGGACAATCTGCATATTTTACAGATTGTCCTCGTTTTTTACTTCTGGACTCTTTCCAAAAATCTTGCAAAAAATCCTTTATTTTCATCTTCTCTGTCCAGTGACTTTTCATAAATCCTCCTGATCCATTCTGTAATAGTTTCGATCAGGATTGGAGAGAATGTCATCAGTACAAATACCAGAATGATCATTCCAAATTCCAGAGAACCCAGTGTCAGCAAATCCTGCAATACAACCGCACTTATAAAAAATGCAAACTGCATTCCATAAATGATCACTTTTCTGTATGTGTTCAGCGGCGAATAAACTGTACGCAGTGCAGACATATAGTTCCACCCCGTAACCAGAACACAGGCTGTATTAAGCATGACGTTGGAATGGTATACATCCTGACAGACCAGCATGATCGTAAATACACATCCTGTAATGGTTACTGCCGCAGGAAATGCATTCATAAATACGTGCCTCAGGAATGTATGGTCAATCTTATTGTAATTATTTTCCTGCGTCAGAAGAAATGTAGGAATTCCCACTGCGCAGGCACTGATCAGTGACATCTGGATTGGTTCAAAGGGATATGCATCTCCAAAGAAAATTGTGATCAATGACAGTAAAACAGAAAAAATTGTTTTGATCAAAAACATGGATGCCGCACTTCTGATATTGTTTACAACACGACGGCCCTGATTTACAATATGAGGCATTGCCCCAAAATTAGAATCAAGAAGAACGACATTTGCAATATTTTTAGCTGCATCGCTTCCTGCTGCCATGGCAATACTGCAGTCTGCTTCCTTGAGTGCAAGTACGTCATTTACACCATCACCGGTCATCGCAACTGTATGCTTCTGTGACTGAAGAGCCTGTACCATCTGTTTCTTCTGCTGTGGTGTTACACGCCCGAATACACTGCACTCTGCAACTGCACGCTGCATTTCTTCCGGAGTTTTGATTGTTGTTGCATCGATATAATGATTGGCATTTTTCAGTCCTGCTTTCTTTGCAATCGCAGAGACAGTCACAGGATCATCTCCTGAGATAACTTTAAGGTCAACTCCCTGACTGTCAAAAAAAGCCAGAGTATCCGGTGCTTCCTCACGTATCACGTCAGTGATGAGAAACAGTCCCAACGGTTCAAGTCCTGTCGGGCGTTCCGTTCCTTTTGTCTCCTGTTCACTGTGAGCCAGAACAAGGATACGGTATCCCTCCTGTGCGTAACTGCTGCAATGTTCCAGAAGTTCTTCATTTCCTTCCGGAAAAAGGAACTGTGCAGCTCCCATCAGATAAGTTCCTCTTCCTTCAAAAACAGCACCACTGTATTTCCTGTCTGAGGAGAAAGGAATGGCATGGATCAGTTTCAGGTCATTTCTTGAAGGAAAGCGCTTTCTCAGCGCATCTGCTGTTGCATTCTGATCATGAAGAACTGACATCATATTTCCCATAATGTGGTCAATTTCCTGAAGCTTCTGTCTTTCTTCCTGAGATACCGTTTCTGAATTTACTGTTTCCTGTATCTGTCCGTTTTCCTTCTCTGCTGATACCGTAACCTCCGGTTTTAATGCTGACACATTCTGAACAGGCTCCCCTGTTTCCGGATCAAATTTTGCTGTATGTTGTACAACAGTTGTCTGTGCTGTATCATACAACTGCACATCTTCAACCTTCATGGTACCTTCTGTGATCGTACCGGTCTTATCCAGACAGAGCGTGTCAACTCTCGCCAGCGTTTCAATACAGTAAAGCTCCTGCACAAGTGTCTTCTTTGTAGCAAGAACCATAGAACCCAATGTCAGTGCCACACTTGTCAGAAGTACCAGGCCTTCCGGGATCATTCCAAGTACTGCGGCAACCATATTTACCACAGAATCCTTCAGTGTATCTCCTACGATCATATATTGCTTGTAAAACAACATGGCACCAAGAGGCACGATAATGATACTGATCACCTTCAGAATCGCATTCAGAGAATTGCGAAGTTCCGAATTATGACGTTTAAATTCCTTTGCTTCACTTGTGATCTGCGATGCATAATTATCTTTTCCAACATGGATTACCTGACAGCAAGCTTCCCCTGATGTCACAAAGCTTCCTGAAAAAAGTTCGTCTCCCTGGCTTTTGGACAGATTGTCCGACTCACCGGTGAGTAGAGACTCGTTTACTTCTACAGTTCCCTCCAGTACCTTTACGTCAGCCGGAACCTGATCTCCTGTTTTCAGAAAGATCAGATCATCCAGAACAAGTTTCTCTGTGGAAATACTCCATTTCTTCCCCTCACGCAAAACTACTGTTTTACTCTCTGTAAGGATTGCAAGTTTGTCAATCGTCTTCTTTGCTCTGATCTCCTGAATAATACCTATCACTGTATTGATCAGAATGATTCCCATAAACATGGAGTTCTTATAAGATCTCACAAAAAGCACCAGAACAAGCAATGCAATATTTAAAAAGTTAAAAAATGTGAGCGTGTTTTCCAAAATGATCTGCTTGTAGGTTCTGGTATTCGGGTTCTCGTTGACATTAACTTTTCCTTCTGCAATCCTCTCCTGCACCTGTTCATTTGTAAGTCCTGTCATTTCTACCTCCTGCAGAAAATATTTATAGCAGCATCATATAATAAAAATTGCGGGAACTGCTTCACAAAATATCTTTTGTCCCTGGTATCATATAATGCCATAATATAAAGCACAGGGCAGATGATGAGTATCACCCGCCCCTTCTTTATAAATAACGATTTCAGATTACAAACAGATTCAGATTTTTTGCTATAATCAATATTCTTCTTCCTCTGCTTCTTCACCTTCGTGAATATCAGACTTTGGTTTCTTAAGACCTTTAATCTCAATATGATGCTTCTGTGCATAATCCCACAGAGCCGCATGGATTGCTTCCTCTGCAAGCAGGGAGCAGTGTACTTTTACAGGCGGAAGTCCGTCCAGGGCTTCCATAACTGCCTTATTTGTAACTTCCATAGCTTCTTCGATGGTTTTTCCCATTACCATCTCTGTTGCCATGCTGCTGGTTGCAACTGCCGCACCACATCCGAATGTTTTGAATTTGCAGTCTTTGATGATATGTGTTTCATCATCGATATCAAGAAAAATCCTCATGATATCACCGCATTTTGCATTTCCCACTGTACCTACGCCACTTGCGTTCTCTATTTCTCCTACATTACGCGGATGCTGAAAATGATCCATTACTTTTTCACTGTAAGCCATTTGTGTTTCCTCCTGTTATCCTGACTTTCTTTTAATATTATTTCTGTTGTAACTGCAAAAATACAAACAATTATCTTCTGTTTTGTTATTTATTCTGTTTTTTCATGAAATCTTCATATAATGGAGACATGCTTCTTAAGTGCGCTACAATTTCTTTCAATCTGTCCACTACGAAATCTACATCTTCCATTGTTGTCTCTTCGCTGAGTGTCATACGCAGAGAACCATGTGCAATCTCGTGCGGAAGTCCGATTGCAAGAAGTACATGGGACGGATCAAGAGAACCTGATGTACAGGCAGATCCGCTGGATGCACAGATTCCATAATTATCCAGCATCAGCAGGAGAGATTCGCCCTCAACAAACTGGAAGCTGACATTTACGTTATTTGGAAGACGTTTTATACGGTCACCGTTTACTTTTACATAAGGAATCTCTGTCTCAATTCTGTGGATCAGATGATCTCTGATAGCGATTTCTTTGTCAGTACGTTCTTTCATGGATGCATTTGCACGTGCTGCTGCTACACCGTATCCAACGATTCCCGGCACATTCTCTGTACCTGCACGACGTTTACGTTCCTGTGCACCGCCATGTACAAAGGAACGGATTTTTACGCCCTTACGAATGTAGAGGAAACCGATTCCTTTTGGTCCATTGATCTTATGTCCGCTGGAGCTTAACATATCAATGTTGCATTCATCCACATTGATCGGAACCTGACAGAATGCCTGAACAGCATCTGTGTGGAAAAGCACTCCATGCTCTTTTGCGATACGTCCGATTTCCTTGATCGGCTGGATAGAACCAATCTCGTTGTTTGCAAACATTACAGAAATCAGGATTGTTTCCGGTGTGATTGCTTTCTCAAGTTCATCCAGTTTTACAATACCGTTCTCGTCTACATCTACATATGTGATCTTTGCGCCGCGTTTCTCCAGATATTCACAGGTATGGAGAATTGCATGATGCTCGATCTTTGTTGTGATGATGTGGTTTCCTTTTGCTTTATATGCCTCAAAGGTAGCCTTCAGAGCCCAGTTATCAGACTCGGAACCACCTGCTGTGAAATAAATTTCTTCTTTCTTTGCTCCAAGAACTTCTGCGATCTGCTCTCTTCCTTTGGTGATCGCCTCTTTGCTCTTGCCTGCAAAATCATAAATACTGGACGGGTTGCCATAATATTCTGAAAAATATGGCAGCATTGCCTGGACAACCTCCGGTGCTGTTTTAGTTGTTGCTGCATTGTCCAGATAAATCATTTTTCCCATTTTCTTGTCCTCCTGTTTTATTTAAGTATGTCCGGTACATTTTCTTCCATGCCCTGACTTTCCATTTTTTCTTCATGTACTCTTCTGCTTTCCTCGATCAGCTGACCAAGCATCAGGGTATCGACAGCGCTTGTAATACTGTCATTGATTCTCTTCCAGACGAGCTTTGCCACACATACATCACTGCCATGGCAGGTTCCGTCATTCTCAATCCCGGGACAGGCTGCTGCTTCCAGGCTGCCTTCCAGCACACGCAGGACTTCACCGACCGAGATCTCATCTGCCGGCTTGCCAAGCTGGTATCCGCCGTAAGCCCCTCTGCTGCTCTTTACAAGACCGGCCTTCTTAAGCATGGCCATAAGCTGTTCGAGGTAGCTTGTGGAAATATCCTGTCTCTCCGCAATACTCTGTAAAGATATCGCTTCATTCGCACTGTGCAAACCAAGATCTATCAGTGCTTTCAAGCCATAACGGGCTCTTGTTGAGAGTTTCATTTTCTCACCTCGTTTTTTAATTCCCAGTGTTTCCCTCGGATTTCATGATTACTTTACCAGAAACAAACCGTTCTGTCAAGGCTGTTTTGTTCATATATTGCTGTAAAGGCGTTTCGGCAGGTTACTGTTTTTTAGTCAAGCGGATATTCGCACCTGCTGCGCATGAAAAGGTCTGGATTTTTCATTATGTCAAAAAAACTTTTTATCAAAGGAACTTTACTTCTTACATTTGCCGGTTTGTTAAGCAGACTTATGGGGTTCTTTTACAGAATATTCCTGTCACACACTATTGGTGCACATGGGCTTGGTATCTTTCAGCTTATACTTCCACTGCAGATTCTGATCATGTCCATCTGCGCTTCCGGTATCCAGACTGCAATCTCCCGCCTCACTGCCGCAGAAAAAGTTTCCAAAAATCCCAGTCGTCATATCTCAGATTATTTTGTCGTGGGAACTGTATTTTCTGTTGTTTTCTCCCTGGTATTCTCCTGGTTTCTTTACAGCTATGCAGATTTCTGGGCAGTACAGATTCTGAAAGAGTCACAGACCTCCGGTCTGATACGGATTCTTTCTCTGAGTATTCCGTTGAGTACACTTCATACCTGTATCAGCAGCTATTATTTAGGAAGAAAACAGGCCGGATTTCCCGCAGGAGTCCAGCTTCTGGAACAGCTTTTCCGCACAGGCGGATGTTATATTCTTTATCTGATCTGTGCATCGCAAGGGCGAAACATCACTCCGGCAATTGCAGTCGGCGGAAATCTTATCGGGGAAATAGCCTCATCTTTTATTTCTCTTTTCGCAGTCAGTATGCATTTTAAGGTAACACATTATAATATCCGGAATATCAGAAGACCGCTTTCTGTTCTCAGAAAATTGCTCCATATTTCCGTTCCTCTTACCATGAATAAAATACTGCTCACCCTTCTGGGAAGTATTGAAGTGATTCTTATACCTGCAAGGCTGCAAATGTCAGGACTTACTCCCAAAGATTCCCTGAGTGTTTACGGAATCTTTACAGGGATGGCACTTCCGCTTATTCTTTTCCCCGCTACGCTTACAAACTCGGCTGCGGCCATGCTGATTCCCTCCATTACCCAGCTGCAGACTCTGGGGTATCAAAAGCGAATCCAATATGTGATCGGCAAGATTTTCCGATACTGTCTGCTACTAGGCGGATCCTGCTTGGTTTTTTTTCTGTTTCTTGGAGAATTTCTTGGAAATTTTCTGTTTCACAGTCAGACAGCCGGAATCTATATCCATACCATGTCCTATATCTGTCCTTTTCTGTACCTGAACACCACTCTCACCAGCGTACTCAACGGCCTTGGAAAATCCGGCATCTGCCTGCTGCACAGTGTGATCAGCGTCTGCATCCGGATCAGTTTCGTGCTGTTTGCAATCCCTGTTCTGGGAATCCGGGGATATCTGTACGGGATTCTCTGCAGCGAACTGGCGCTCAGCATCCTGCACAGTTTACAAATACTGCAAAACAACTATAGCAATCCCCGTAAATAATGCATATTGATTAAGAGACTTGATAGTTACTATTCACACTCCACTATCCCGCGAGGTGTTTTGGCATGGATATGCCAAAATTCCATTGCCGCAGGTAATCTGGAATGAATTTTGGCTACGTTACTGAGAACGAAGTGAACAGTAACGCTTGATATGATCGCAGAAAGTCATCCGAAAATATTTTGGCTATCGACATTCAGATAGGAATGGTTTATAATAAATTCCGAAAAAAGCAAGACAAATAGACACAAAGGAGATATTACTATGGGATTCGATTTTATCAAAAAATTACCAACCCCTGAAGAAATCCGTAATCAGTATCCCATTGATGCTGAAATTCAGGCTGTTAAAGATGCAAGAGATAAAGAACTGCGTGATGTTTTTACCGGAAAGTCCGATAAATTCCTTGCAATCATCGGTCCTTGTTCAGCAGATAATGAAGATGCTGTTCTGGACTATCTTACCAGATTACGCAATGTTCAGGAGAAAATAGCTGACAAGGTTCTGATTGTTCCACGTGTTTATACAAACAAACCAAGAACAACAGGAGAAGGCTATAAAGGTATGGTTCACCAGCCGGATCCCGAGAAACAGCCAAATCTTCTTGCAGGGCTTGTAGCAATCCGTAAAATGCATATCCATGCAATCCGGACCAGTGGTATGACCTGTGCAGATGAGATGCTTTATCCGGAAAATTACCGTTACCTTTCTGACCTGCTTTCTTATGTGGCAGTAGGTGCACGTTCTGTGGAAGACCAGCAGCATCGTCTTACCGTCAGCGGCATGGAAGTTCCTGCAGGTATGAAAAATCCAACCAGCGGCGATCTTGCAGTCATGCTCAATTCCGTTGTAGCAGCTCAGGGCGGACATCGTTTTATCTACAGAAGCTGGGAAGTAGAAACAACAGGTAATGAACTGGCTCATACAATTCTCCGCGGTGCCGTAAATAAACATGGGGAGGCAATCCCGAACTATCATTACGAGGATCTTCGTCTTCTCTGGGAGAAATATCAGGAGAAAAACCTTAAAAATCCGGCTGTTATCGTTGATACCAACCACTCTAATTCTAATAAACAATATGACCAGCAGGTTCGTATTGCAAAAGAGGTTCTCCACAGCCGCCAGGTAGACCCGGAACTTCATACTCTGGTAAAAGGGCTTATGATCGAGAGTTATATTGAACCGGGAAATCAGAAGATCGGATGTGATCATATTTACGGAAAATCTATTACCGATCCATGTCTTGGATGGGAAGAATCCGAACGTCTTCTGTATACAATTGCTGAGATGTGTTGATCCGTTATTGTTTATAAACAACATTCCATACTCTCTGATCAGATGGATCGCTGTAATTACATTATCTGTAAATAGCACATGTTATGACATTACAGGAAAAAACTATTCAGCCACCCACTGCTTATTGCTCTTCGCAATTAAAGCAGGGGACTTACTTGATTCAGTTAAAAAAGCTTCTATAAACTGTTCAAAACAGACTATAGAAGCTTTTTCATTTGACATTATAGCAATCCTCATAAATAATAAGTTTTTAATGACGTGGATGTGTTTTCATATACACATCACGCATTTTATTCATATTCATGCCCAGATAAACCTGCGTAGTGGAAATATCGGAATGTCCCAGCATTTCCTGAACGCTTCGTATATCCGCACCATTCTGCAGCATATGCACAGCAAAAGAATGCCTCAATGTATGCGGGGCAATATCCCTTTTGATACCGGCATCATCCGCATATCCCTTTAATACTTTCCAGAATCCCTGACGGCTCATCGCTTTCCCTGAACAATTTGTAAATAATGCTGTTTCTTTCTCATCTTTCACAAAAACAGTTCTGGCTGTTTGCAGATACCGTTCCATTGCCTTCTTGCATGGAATACCAATAGGGATAATCCTCTCTTTTCCATTCTCATTACAGACCACATATCCAAACTGGAGATTAATATCAAAAATCTGAAGATGAAGCATCTCACTGACTCTCATACCTGTTGCATACAGCAATTCCAGCATTGCTGAATCTCTTATCCCTTTAGGGGTATCCAATTTCGGCTGCTGAAGTAATTTATCCACTTCTTCTATGGTAAGTATCTCAGGTGCCCTTTTCTCAACCTTCGGAGGTTTCAGGTTATCTGCCGGATCTTCTGCGATCACGCCTTCCTTCCACAGATACTGAAAAAATGCTCTCATAGAAGCAACGCTTCTGGAAATGGAAGATGACGCAAACTTCTCACGTTCCATGTAACTGATATACCCTTCAAGCTCAAGTTCTTTTACATCTTTATAATTTCTGATTCCCCGTTCCTTCAGAAATTCCGCCATTTTTTTCAGATCTCTCTGGTATGAGATCTCTGTATTTGCCGATGTTTTTTTTGTATTATGCAGATATGTAATAAATTCCCTTATTTCTATGTCCATATTCCCGTTTCCTTTTAATCAAAATATCCGCTGCCTGTAGCTCCTGCGATCAGACGAAAATTAATCCTCTTCGCAGTTTATCAGCAGAAAATCGTACTCTCTCCGATAAAATGTATATGTATTATACTGTTTATTTTACATAAAATCAAACCTTTTTTTCGAGAAAAATCCTTGTATTTCAAGCTTTTTCAGCATCAAATACCATATGTCGGAAATTTTATGACAACCAATACTAAATATAGTAAATATGTCATTAAAAAATTTTTATATATTTCAGAATAATGTCAATAATCAGAGGGTTCACATAGCATTCGATAAGTATTCCCAGAAAATATCCTACTGCTGCAATGCACATTTTTTTAAGATAAATACTGACTTCTCCGGAAATCAGACCTCTGTTTCTCCATATTTCTGATGATATCTTCCATTCCTGTTCCATAGAATAAAGCCAGACCGGAATGTAAAATAAATATTGTGGCAGCAAAAGTCCCATTCCGATCACCCCGCCTGCAAATCCAAATTCCAGTATAGAAACAGTCATTATCATACCTGCATACAATCCTGATCCCAGAAGCGTTATAACAGCAAGCGGCGCACCAAAAACCGAAAATCCACAGATTATATTCAACAGATAAAAAACACCTCTGTATTTTAATATTTCTTTCAGATATTCAATATTGCCTGTATTTTTTCCTGCAAATGTACTCAGAAAATATACCGATGCCCATGTTTTCTGTTGCCATTTTGCCTTCCAGATTATATTCGGTATCAGATTTCCGGCCAGAAATCCAAGAAGAAATAAAATAAGCGCAGGAAATTTTTTGGTTCCCGTTCTGTTTTTCTTCATTCTATCACCCTGTACCAGTTTACTGAGAAATTCCAGGAAGTATTCCTGTCTTTACAAGAAAGAATCGTGTCCGGAGGGCTTTTTTATGTTATAGGAACATTACGGAGTAATTTCCTATAACATAACATAAAAAAACTGCACAGACTGTATAAATACAATCTGCACAGTTTATATCTGCAAAAAACTGTCCACGATAGTCCATAAAATGAACAATCATATTATTTCGCATAGTCAATCGCTCTGCTTTCACGTATCACGTTGACTTTAATCTGACCGGGATATTCAAGTTCTGCTTCAATCTGTTTCGCAATATCGCGCGCAAGGAGAACCATATCTGCATCATTAACATGCTCCGGCACTACCATTACACGTATTTCTCTTCCCGCCTGAATGGCAAAAGATTTATCAACACCTTTAAACTGGTTCGTAATATCCTCCAGTTGTTTCAGACGATTGGTATAAGTTTCCAGCGTTTCTCTTCTTGCACCAGGTCTCGCCGCTGAAATAGCATCTGCAGCCTGTACAATACATGCAATCAGAGATTCCGGCTCACAGTCACCATGATGAGATGCGACCGTATTGATAACAATCTGGGATTCCTTATACTTCTTACAGAGATCCACACCAATCTGAATATGAGATCCTTCTACTTCATGGTCAATTGATTTACCAATATCATGAAGAAGACCTGCTCTCTTAGCCATACGGACATCTACGCCAACCTCACCGGCCAGCATTCCGGATAACTGAGCTACCTCAATAGAATGTCTTAAAGCATTCTGTCCATAACTTGAACGGAACTTCATACGTCCAAGAAGTTTCAGTAATTCAGGATGAATACCATGAACTCCAACGTCCATAGCTGCATTCTCACCATCTTCGCGAATCTGCGCTTCTACTTCTCTCTGGGCTTTCTCAACCATCTCTTCGATTCTGGCCGGATGGATACGTCCATCTACGATCAGTTTCTCAAGAGCTACACGTGCAACTTCACGACGGATCGGATCAAAAGCAGATAACACAACTGCTTCCGGTGTATCATCAATAATAAGATCCACACCTGTAAGTGTCTCAAGAGTACGGATATTACGGCCTTCACGACCAATAATCCTTCCCTTCATCTCATCGCTCGGAAGCTGAACAACCGAAATGGTAGTTTCAGCTACATGGTCAACTGCACATTTCTGGATGGCATTGACAACATATTCCTTAGCCTTCTTACCAGCTTCTTCCTTTGCCCTGCTTTCCAATTCCCTGTAAAGTCTGGCTACATCCACTTTTACATCATCTTCAACGGATCTGAGTAATTCTTCTTTTGCCTGTTCGGAGGTCAGACCTGAAACTCGTTCCAGTTCCTGTACTCCTTTTTGCTCAAGTTCTTCTACCCGTTTTTCTTTCTTCTGCACCTCAGCTGCTCTCGCTGTGCATTCCGCTTCACGCTTCTCAACTGCATCTGCTTTCTTGTCAACCGCGGATTCTTTTGCTAATACACGATTTTCATATTTCTGCAGTTCGTTTCTTCGTTCCTTGGTTTCTTTCTCCAGTTCATTTTTTGTACGGAGAGATTCTTCCTTCACTTCCAATAAAGCTTCTCTTTTTTTAGTCTCAGCTGTTTTCAGAGCTTCATCTATGATGCTTCTTGCTTTGTCTTCTGCTGTCCCAACAATCTCGGCATCCTTCTGGATTTTATTGTTCACAGCGACTTTGCAAGTAACAGGAACTGCAATAAGTAGCGCGACTACCACAGCGACAATTGCAACAATAATTGTTGTTGTCACAGGAGCACCTCCTTATTTAGTTTTCATTGTACAAATACAACAATACAAGTTTATCTTTTTTTCATACTTATGTCAAGTTTTTCAGGATAATTGTTTGAATATTTTTCCTATATTTAATTACTGTTCGTTCTGTTCTCAGTAATATATTTTGCAATATACATACAATGGAGTATACTATGATTCATCCGAATATGTATGTACAAGTCTGATATTCATATTCTCAAGAGTATCTGCAATGTCTGAATATCCAAATCCTCTTCTCACAAGATAACCATAGAGCCGACGCATTTTTTTCTCATCCAGCTCAGTATTCGGCGGATATTTCTTTTCTATGGTTCGATAGAGGATTTCTTTTTCATCAGGCATATTTAAGGCAGCCTCTTCCTCCCATGCATTTATCGCTGTTTTCCTGTCTATTCCCTTTCCCATAAGTTCCCGGATGATCTTCTGCCGGCTCTTTGTATCCATTCTGTATGCAATATAAGTTCTGGCATATCGTTCATCATCTATATATCCATAGGCTTCAACATATGTCAGAGCATGATCAACCGCCTGACTGGTAAATCCCGCCTGGCGCAATTTCTCTCTCAATCCCTTCTCCGTCCGATCCATATGTTCTAAGAGACGCATGGCTTTACGCCTTGCGTCTCTGTATTCTTCAGGTTCTTCCGTTAAATTTTTCTGTTGTTTCTGTACAGTCTGTCTCTTTAAAGCCTCTGCATTCCTGAGAAATTCTCTCAGATCTCCGGATGAATTCCCCATGATCACTCCTCAGAAGCATCCGGTGCATCACCTGTTGCCGGCACCGGCTCTTTGGCCTGTCCTTCTTCATCCGGAAGAAGATGATAATGGATTCTGACTTGCTTCTCAATCTCATCACAGATATCTGTATGCTCTTTCAGGAAAATCTTCGCATTTTCACGTCCCTGTCCGATCTTATCTCCGTTATATGCGTACCATGCACCGCTCTTATTTACAATTCCGCATTCCGCTGCCAGATCAAGAATATCTCCCTCTTTGGAAATGCCGGTTCCGAACATAATATCAAATTCTGCCTGTTTAAACGGCGGAGCCACTTTATTCTTCACAACTTTGATTCTGGTGTGGTTTCCCACCATCTCACCGCCCTGTTTCAATGTCTCTACTCTGCGGACATCCATGCGGATAGATGAATAAAACTTCAGAGCACGCCCACCTGTCGTTGTCTCAGGGTTTCCAAACATAACTCCAACCTTCTCACGCAGCTGATTGATAAAGATAACTACACAATTAGATTTACTGATCACTGCTGTAAGTTTACGGAGAGCCTGTGACATCAATCTGGCCTGAAGACCTACATGGCTGTCACCCATATCTCCATCAATCTCCGCCTTCGGTACAAGTGCGGCAACCGAGTCAACGATCACAATATCCACAGCTCCGGAACGCACCATCGTCTCTGTGATCTCAAGTGCCTGTTCTCCATTGTCCGGTTGTGATATGTACAGGTTATCGATATCTACACCGATATTCTTTGCATAGACAGGATCCAGAGCATGTTCTGCATCAATAAATCCGGCAATCCCGCCTCGTTTCTGCACTTCCGCAACCATGTGAAGTGCAACGGTTGTCTTACCGCTGGATTCCGGTCCGTAAATCTCGATGATACGTCCCTTGGGAACACCGCCTACTCCAAGTGCAATATCAAGACTTAAAGATCCGGTAGGGACTGTCTCCACCTGCATATTTGCTCCGGATTCCCCGAGTTTCATGACTGATCCTTTCCCGTAATGTTTCTCAATCTGTCCAAGCGCTGCTTCCAGTGCTTTCTGCTTTTCTTCATTTATCATTTATTTTAATCTCCTTCAGCCCTTTAAGAACTTATGTTCGTTTTCTATTTATTATAGTATTATACTTCCTGTCAAATGTCAAGCTTTTTATTCTGCCTGAATAACCTTTTCATGTTACTGGTTACTGTTCACTCCGTTCACAGTAACGTAGCCAAAATTCATTCCAGATTGCCTGCGGCAATGGAATTTTGGCTTGTATGTCTCGGGATTTTGGCATATTCATGCCAAAACACCTCGCGGGATAATGGTGTGTAAACAGTAACAACATAACAGTAAAAGCAGGGAATGTGCTTTTTTTACATTCCCTGCTCTTTCGTAGTTTTTAATATTTCTCTCTGTTTCTATTTATCACCAATCAGCCAGTTGTACATTTCTTCATACTGACGTGCGGAATTACCCCATGAGAAATCAGCTGCCATAGCACGATCAACCATTTTATTCCATTCACGTTTCTTATCATAATAGATTCTTTCCGCATTGCGCACTGTTGCAAGCATCTCATGCGCATTGTAGTTTCTGAAAGAAAATCCGTTTCCAGTTCCCTCATATTCATTATAAGGTACGACCGTATCTTTCAGTCCACCTGTTTCTCTGACGATCGGAAGTGTTCCGTAACGGAGACTCATCAGCTGGCTCAAACCACATGGCTCAAATAAGGACGGCATCAGGAACGCATCTGCTGATGCATAGATACGGTGAGACATTTTCTCATCATAATAGATCTGAGCAGATACCTTTCCATGATATTTCCAGTCAAAGTGACGGAACATATTCTCATAACGTTCATCACCGGTTCCAAGAATTACAAGCTGGATAGCATCCTGGCAAAGCTCATCCATCACATATGCGATCAGATCAAACCCTTTCTGATCTGTCAGTCGTGATACAATACCTATCATCATCGTCTTCGGATCTTCCTGCAATCCAAGATCTCTCTGCAGCTGAAGTTTGTTCTTAACTTTCTCTTTTCTGAAAGTTGTTGCATTATAAGTCTTTGTGATATATGGATCTGTTTCAGGATTGAATTCATTGTAATCAATACCATTTACAATTCCACGCAGGCTGTTTGCACGCGCACACATCAGACCGTCCAGTTTTTCTCCATAGAACGGTGTCTTGATTTCCTCTGCATAAGTATTGCTTACAGTAGTGACTGCATCTGCAAACACAATACCGCCCTTCAGATAGTTGGCATCTTTATATGCTTCCAGTTTGTCTGCTGTAAAATAATAATCGGACAGTCCTGTGATATTCTTGATTGTCTGTACATCCCATACACCCTGGAATTTAAGGTTATGTATTGTCATGATCGTCTTGATATTCCAGAAAAATTCATTCTGCTGGAAGCTGTCGTGCAGATATACGGGAACAAGTCCGGTCTGCCAGTCATGACAGTGTATAATATCCGGTCTGAATCCGATAACCGGAAGAACTGACAGTACAGCTTTGGAGAAGAATGCAAATTTCTCCAGATCCCATGTTCCTCCATCATACGGTTTGGGTCCGCTGAAATAGTATTCATTGTCAATAAAATAAAACTGAATTCCTTCGTACTCCATGTGCATGATTCCTACATAGCAGTTCTTATATCCAAGATCCATATAGAAATGTGTGATATAGTTCATTTTATCTTTCCATTCCTGTTTCATACAGGCATATTTCGGTAAGATCACACGAATATCAAAATATCGTTTATCAAAATATTTCGGCAATGAGCCAGCTACATCTGCCAGACCTCCTGTTTTGATAAATGGTACAGCTTCAGATGTTGCAAATAAAATATTTTTCATGCGAAAAACCCTCCTTGGTAGCCTTTATTGAATAATTATACTCCAAACTATGACTATTGGAAAGAGCGATTTTTATATTCCAGTCTGATTTTATCTGCAATCAGAGCAATAAATTCTGAATTTGTGGGTTTCCCTTTTCCTGTACTGACTGTGTAACCGAATAATTCATCTATTGTGTCCATTTTTCCTCTGCTCCAGGCAACTTCAATGGCGTGTCTGATAGCCCGTTCCACTCTGCTGGCTGTTGTCTGATGTTTCTTTGCAATCGTAGGATACAGTATCTTGGTAATGGAATTGAGCATCTCCATGTCATTAACTGACAGGATGATGGCGTCACGCAGATACTGATATCCTTTAATATGTGCAGGCACTCCAATCTCATGAATGATATTTGTCACGTCTGTTTCCAGATTTCTCACAGGTACCGGATTGTCTTCTGTCCTTTCAGGCTGCCGCCCGATCTGACGTATTCTTCTCTCGCTGGCTCTGCGCACATGTTTGATACGATTAAGCAGCATCTGATTATCGAAAGGCTTCAGGATATAATAATCTGCCCCTAAGTTAAATGCATTTTCTGTAATACGTTCCTGACCGACTGCCGAAACTACGATAAATGATGGGATCTTTTTGAGACTTTTGTCATTGGCAAATTTCTCCATTACTGCCAGTCCGTCCATTTTCGGCATAATAATATCCAGAACCACAACGTCCGGTTCCTTTTCACGTATAATATTACAGATTTCTTCTCCGTTATGCGCTTTTCCCACAAGTTCCAGATCTTTGTCTTCTTCTATTATCTGACCAAGTACTTCCACCATTTTCTCATTATCATCTGCAATTGCCACATTTAATTTTTCCATAAATTTCACTCCTCCCCCATTTTTCAATAAATCTCTTTTCTTTTTCGGTTCATCACATATTATAGAGGAATGCTTACGGAAAAATCAAGACACAGAGGGAAATTTGTCCTATTTTATGTCGACAGCTTTGGTGATTCTTTTTTCTTTATTTTCATTTTTCACAGGCATCTGATATATTTCGACAATAATCAGATTTTTGTTTCATAATCCTGATTATCCATTAAAAGAGTCTTTCTGTATTTTTCAGCATATTTTCAATAAAGATTCCATATCCGCTGGAAGCATCCTGAACAAATACATGAGTTACCGCACCAATGATTTTTCCATTCTGGATAACCGGGCTTCCGCTGAGCCCCTGTACAATCCCTCCTGTAGCTTCCAGAAGTTCTTTATCTGTCACCTTTATCACAAAACTTTTGTTGGTATCTTCATGATTCAAATCTATTTTTCTGATCTCTGCATCATATTCTTTTACCTCGCCATCTGTACTGCAGAGAATTGTGGCTGTTCCAATCTTCACTTCCTGCTTATACGCAGCCGGCATTTTCTTTAAAGTGATCGCATCATCTGCAATCCCTGTGAACTGACCATAAATTCCGTTTCTGCTGTTTGCTTCGATAGTTCCAAGAATATTTCTGTCATCATAGCAGATGTATCCTGCAAGTTCGCCGGGATTGCCTTTACTTCCTTTGTTAATCGCAAGAATCCGGGCTTTATACAAAGCTCCGTTTCGGATATTCAGAAGCTGGGCAGTGTCTATATCACTGATTCCATGGCCAAGGGCACCATAATTACCATTCTGATCTACGTAGGTAAGCGTTCCTATCCCCTGCGTGTCATCTCTTACCCAGATTCCAAGTTTATAGTCTCCTTTTTTGTCTTTTACAGGAGTTACAGATACAGGAATACTCTCTCCTTTGCGGCTTATCCCCAGTGTAACTTCGCTGCCATCAAGTTCTGAGATGTCATCTATCAGTTCTCTTTTTGTAGAGATTTTTTCTCCGTTAAATGAGATAATGTAATCTCCCTGTCTGATAATATTTCTCGCAGGCTCCTCTGTCTCACCATTCCGATTCTGAATTTCACCGGTGTCAATCACCAGAACACCTTCTGTTTGCATATAAATTCCTATGGTGCTTCCGCTGACATAAATTTCCTGATCATCTGCAGGTGTCACTTTTATTTCTTTAAATGGAATATAACCCAAAAGTTTACATGGCAGAATATAGCCTCCATCCTGCGAAACAGTAACTGCTTCTTCAAATGTAACAAATGGTGTTGACAAAACTTCTGTGACATCTTCTGTTTTTTTGCCTCTGGAAATCTGAATTTCGTCAGGTATCTTTCTGTCCAGATATCTGTAACCTGATATCAGCATCACCAACAGATCCAGCACAAGACAACAGATGACAAAAAGTCTGTATTTTCTTTTGTTCATTGTTATGCACATCCTTTCATTCTGTATTTATGAAATTCTGTAACTGTGAAATTGCCATAAAACACTTCCCATCACAGCAAATCCGAAAGGTACAAAAATAAGAGAGAACAATCCGTCACAAAGATTATCCTCTCTTAGTATGTGGTCAATTATTTTATTTAAATCTTGTATTTTTTTGTTTCTGTGCCAATTCTTTCATCTCTTTCGCATTCTCAAGAACTGCAGGTGTAATTTCTGCACCACCTAACAGTCTTGCCAGTTCGCGGATGGAATCATGTTCTTTAAGCACATGGATCTGGGTAATAGTCTCAGTTCCCTGCAGATGTTTTTCAATTTCAAAATGACTGTCTGCCATAGCTGCAATCTGCGGCAGATGCGTGATGCAGAGTACCTGATGATGCTGTCCGATCACTGCCATCTTTTCAGAGACTTTCTGTGCAGTTCTTCCACTGATACCAGTATCGATCTCATCGAAGATCAATGTCTCAATCTCATCTCTGTCTGCAAGGATTGCCTTTAATGCAAGCATGATTCGAGACAACTCACCGCCGGATACGATCTGTCCCAGTGGCTTCAGAGTTTCTCCGGGATTTGTAGAAATGAGATACTGGATATCATCGGTTCCATTATCTGTGTAGTTTTTCTTTTTCCGGAAATCAATGGCAAAATTCACATCCAGGAAATTTAAATCCTTCAATCCCTGAATAATCTTCTGCTCAAGCTGTTTACTGTATTCTTTACGGATTTCTGCTAATTCATCCGACTTTTTCTCAAGAATATTTTCCAGTTCTCTGAGACGCTCCTTTAATTCCTGTAAATTTTCTTCATATTTATGTAATTTTTCCAGTTTTTCTTCCTGAAGTTTGCGATATGTGAAAATTTCCTCAATGGTACGTCCATATTTTGCCTTCAGTCCATTGATCAGATCCAGTCTTCTCTCTGTCTCATAAAACTCTCCTTCATCAAAGGTCAGCTCGTCCAGATAAGTGGATAATTCTCTGTTAAAATCATTCAGAAGACCGTCTACAGAAGTAAGTGTCTCTGCAAGAGGTGTAAGCTCCGGATCATACTGTGTTACATGAGAGAATTCCTTTAATGCCTCTCCGACAGTCTCTCCGGCGCCTTCCTTGCTTTCATAGCCTGTGAGATTATGTACAAGCTGCAAGGAGTCAACGATGAGTTTTGCATTGCTCATTTTTCTGTACCGGGCTTCCAGTTCCTCATCCTCTCCCGGCTGCAGATTTGCTTTCTCGATTTCTTTGATCTCAAACTCCAGAAAAGCCAGCTCACGATTTCTCTGCTCCTCATTCATATTCATGGAACCAAGTTCTGTTTTGCATTTGCTGTATTCTTTATATGCCAGAGATACTTTCTCCTTTGCAGGAAGGATTTTTTCTTTTCCATATGCATCCAGGATTGCAAGCTGCTTATCCTGATACAGAAGTGACTGATGCTCGTGCTGTCCATGGATATCCAAAAGGCATGCAGCAGCGGCCTTCATCTGACCTACAGTACTTGTCTCTCCATTAATCTTGTTGATGCTTCTTCCATCCATGATTTTTCTGGACAGAAGTACCTGTCCATCTTCCGGACAGATATCCAGTGCTTTCAGTGTCTCCAGCGCTTTCTCGTTTTCTACCTGAAAAAGCAGCTCCACAAGTGCATAGGGTGCATTTTCCCTTATCATATTTTTAGAAGTTTTTGCACCCAGGATCAGCTGCATAGACCCCAGAAGGATAGATTTACCTGCTCCGGTCTCACCGGTCAGGATATTCAGTCCGGGACCAAATTCCACTTCTATTTCTTCTATCAGTGCAAGATTTTTCACATGCAGATGAGCTAACATTTATTGCCTCCATAATCAAGTCATTTGTAATGTTAAAAGTTCAGGATCGTAACTGCAAAGGTATTGAGCAGTTACTCGTGGGATCACTTATTCAATCTGACAAAACTTCTCAGTTTCTCCGCTGCTCCCAGTGCCATGTCTGCAGTCTTTGCAGCACACATAATAGTGTCATCACCTGCAATACATCCCAGTATTTCCGGCCATTTCAACGCATCCAGGGCTGCTGCCACGCCCATGGCCATTCCGGAAACGGTTTTGATCACAATGATATTCTGTCCCACATCAATAGAAAGCAGGGTATCTTCCAGTACTCTTGTATATTTTTCTCCAAGACTTCCTGATTCATTATTAATAATTGCATAACGGGACTTTCCGTCCTTTCCTGCCACTTTTGTCAGCTTGAGAGCACGAATATCTCTGGATACAGTCGCCTGTGTCACCTTAAATCCTGCCTCATTAAGTCTGGAGGCCAGCTCTTCCTGTGTATCAATATCATACTGATGAATCAGTTCAATAATTTTCTCATGTCTCGCAACTTTCACCTTATTTCCTCCTGCTGATCAGCTGTCTCTCATCTTCCGGCGCAATACCTCAACAAAACTTAAATGGTTCAGCTTCAGAATCTTTGTCTTTACATCTGCCTGCCGGATCTGAATGCAGTCACCGGTGACCATGGGGATAAATGTATCTCCGTCAAAAGATGCGATTCCCTTTTCACAGTCACAGTGTCTTCCTTTTCCTATCTCTACAGTGATCACATCCTGCGCAGGAAAAATAATGCTTCTTGTATTCAGCGTGTGTGGTGCTATGGGAGTCATGATCGTCATGGCGGCATTGGGCGATACAATAGGTCCTCCCGCTGACAGACTGTATCCGGTAGATCCGGTAGGTGTTGAAATAATAATTCCATCAGCATTATAAGAGTTAAGATAAACATCATTTACATAATTCTTAAACCGGACCACGCGGAGATGACCGTCTCTGCCGATCACAATGTCATTCAATGCAATATCCTGTCCGATCAGTTTTCTGCCACGGTACACCCTTCCTTCCAGCATCATGCGTTCTTCTACCTCGTAATCATCCGCCATCAGCTGATCCAGAGCACTGTACAGAGAGGTCTGATTCACTTCTGCAAGAAAACCCAGATTTCCCAGATTGATTCCAAGAAGAGGAATTTCCTTATGCACCACATCCCTTGCTGCCTGAAGAAGTGTGCCATCTCCTCCCAGAACAATAATACACTGTGTATCGTCCGGAACCTTATCAGGATCTGTATAATGAAAGGAACCCTCATGTTTCCTTTCTGCCTGCTGTACTTCACAGTTTTTGTGATGTGTTTTCAGATAATCTGCGATTTTTTCTGTGATTTCAAGTTTTTTATCCTTGTCACTGTTTGTAATAATATAAAACCTGTCCATAGTTTCTTCCTGACTCAGCCTTTTTAATCCAACTGTCCATGAGCCTCTGCCACAACAACTTCTACAGATACCTTCAGGCTGTCGGTAACCCCGGTACCTTCCGGATGTTTTTTCAGATGAAGAAGATATTCGATATTTCCTTCCGGTCCTTTAATTGGCGAAAAAGAAAGATGACATGGCTCCATAAAAATACTCATGGCATAATCGCGCACTTTTTCGATCACTTCCTGATGAACAGCAGGATCTCTTACAACCCCCTTCTTTCCGACTTTCTCTCTCCCCGCCTCAAACTGCGGCTTGATCAGACATACGATCTCACCCTCATCTGTAAGGAGATTTCTTACAGGAAGCAGTACTTTTGTAAGAGAAATAAAGGACACATCAATTGATGAAAAATCTGCCGGTTCTCCCAAATCCTCCGGTACCACATAGCGGATATTGGTTTTCTCCATACAGACTACACGCGGATCGTTACGAAGCTTCCAGTCAAGCTGTCCATATCCTACATCAATGGAATAAACTTTTACTGCCCCGTTCTGTAACATACAATCTGTAAACCCTCCGGTGGACGCACCTACATCCATACAGACCTTACTATCCAATGTGACATCAAAGTTTTTCATAGCTTTTTCAAGTTTCAGCCCACCGCGGCTTACATACGGAAGAGTGTTTCCTCTGACCTCAATCTTTACAGTCTCCGGGAACATGGTTCCCGCCTTATCTTCTTTCTGACCATCAACATATACATCGCCTGCCATGATGAATGCCTTTGCTTTCTCGCGGGATGGTGCAAGGGCACGTTCCATCATAAGCATATCCAAACGTTTCTTCATTGCTCTCTTAATTCCTCACTATCTTCTATTGCCTGTCTGATGTCTTCCACTCCAAGTCCAATCCGGCTGCGCAGGCTTTCTACATTTCCCTGGGGTACGAAACGATCCCAGACAGCTGCCGACAACACTCTTATTTCCGGATGACAGGCTTCCATATAAGCAGACACATGCTCTCCGTATCCGCCGCTTTTCACATTCTCTTCTACTGTCACAAACAGACTGTGATCCTTTGCCAGTTCATCAAGGAGATCCACATCCAGTGGTTTCACAAATCTGGCATTTACAAAAGTAGGATCATAGCCGTCATCTTTCAGTCCTTTACAGATTTCCATGCAGGACGGGATCATACTTCCCACTCCCAGCACAGCGATTTTTTTTCCTTTGCGGATAATCTCACTTCTGCCATATTCCACAGGTGCCTGATATTCCTGAAGCCCCTGATGCGCACTGCCTCTCGGATAGCGGATTGCAATCGGTCCGTCAAAGCTTACCGCAAATGCAAGCATCTCTTCCAGTTCTCTGTCATTCTTCGGTGCCAGAACAGTCATATTCGGCATCATGGACAAATAAGACAGATCAAAGCAGCCCTGATGCGTCTCCCCGTCTGCGCCTACAAGCCCTGCCCTGTCAACAGCAAAAATCACATGAAGCTTCTGCATACATACATCATGCAGGATCTGATCTACAGCACGCTGCAGAAAAGATGAATAGATGGCAACAACAGGAACCAGGCCGCCAAGAGCCAGACCCGCCGCAAAACTCACCGCATGTTCCTCTGCGATTCCCACATCAAAAAATCTGTCCGGAAATCTCCTGGAGAATTCCACAAGTCCGGTTCCATCCGGCATGGCTGCGGTAATAGCTGTCAGTTTTTTATTTTTCTCACCAAGAGAGACCAGCGCTTTGGAAAAAACATCTGTATAACCCGGCACTGTTTTCTTCTGAAGTACCCGGCCTGTTTTAATATCAAAAGGACCTGTTCCATGAAACCTGTCCGGATGGGCACTTGCAGGTTCGTATCCTCTGCCTTTCTTTGTCAGGACATGAACAACTACCGGTCCCTCTACCCGTTTTGCTTCATTAAAGAGTTTCATCATCTGACGCATATTATGACCGTCAACAGGTCCCAGATATGTCAGCCCCATATTTTCAAACAGCATTCCCGGAATAAAAAGCTGCTTGACACTGCTTTTGGTTTTTCTCATAGTATCTACCAGAGCAGTCCCTACCTTCGGAACCTTCTTCAGTGCCTTTGTCACACCCATCTTCATTCCTGTATAAGCTTCTGCAGTTCTCAGTGCACTCAGATAAGTGGACATGCCTCCTACATTTCTGGAAATGGACATATTATTGTCATTTATGATAATAATAAAATTTGTCTTTAACTCTGCAGCATTATTTAATGCCTCATACGCCATTCCTCCGGTGAGAGCACCATCTCCGATCACAGAAACCACATGATGCTTCTGTCCCAGAATATCTCTGGCATGCACATATCCCAGTCCTGCCGAAATTGAATTGGAACTGTGTCCTGCATCATATGCATCACAGGGGCTCTCACTTCTCTTAGGAAAACCGCTTAATCCACCTTCCTGTCGCAGATTCTTAAATTCATCTTTTCTTCCGGTAAGAATCTTATGTGTATATGCCTGATGTCCTACATCCCAGATTAGTTTGTCTTCCGGAAAATCCAGCACATTATGAAGAGCCAGAGTCAGTTCCACTACTCCCAGATTTGAAGCAAGATGTCCGCCTGTCCGACTTACTGACCGGATTAAAAAGTCCCTGATCTCCGCTGCCAGAGGCTCGAAATCTTCCAATGGTATCTTATGGATATCATTGGGTTTCTTAATCTTTTCCAGAATCATTTGTATCCTTCCTTTATTTTCTGCGGTTTATTAATTTTTCAATTAACAAATACAGAAACTCGTTATTTTTATTCAGACTCTTCAGCAGATCGATTGCCTTTTCTGAGAGTTCTTCCACCTGTTCAGCAGCCTTCTCTGTTCCAAAAAGAGTCACATAAGTAACTTTATTATTCTTCTCATCACTGTGTACAGGTTTTCCCAGTTCTTCTGCAGTGCTGGTCACATCCAGAATATCATCCTGAATCTGGAAAGCCAGTCCTATATTTCCGGCAGCTTTCTCCACTGCAGATACTTCCTGCTCATTTGCTCCTGCAAGAATTGCGCCTGTCATCATGGAGGCTTCGATCAATGCTGACGTCTTATTTCTGTAAATATAGTCAAGCATCTCTTTTTCAAGGGGCTTTCCGTCATTTTCCACATCAACACTTTGTCCTCCAAGCATTCCATGAATGCCTGTTTTCTGTGAGACCACTCTCAACGCATGGATTACCCGATCCTGCTCTTTTGTCAGGGCAAATGCCTGAAACATGGTTTCGTATGCGTAATTAAGCAGCGCAACACCGCTTAACACCCCCATGGCTTCCCCATATACCTTATGTGTAGTCAGTCTGCCGCGCCTGTAATCATCATCATCAAGTGCAGGAAGATCGTCATGAATCAGGGAATGAGTATGGATCATCTCCATTCCTGCCATAAACGGTTTTACAACTTCTTCCTTACCATCAAACAGGCGATATGTCTCCCGGATCAACATTGGCCGAAGGCGCTTGCCTCCTGCCAGCATACTGTAATTCATAGCCTGAGCCATTGTTCCGGCGAATCCCGCCTCTGCAGGCAGAAAGCTTCTGATCACTTTCTCTGTTTCTTCCGTTCTCTTTGCTAATTCATCTTGAAAATTCACTAAATGTACCATCCTCATTAAGCTGCAGCATTTTCTTCTCCACTGTATCCAGCTTCCCGCTGCAAAGTTTCAAAAGTTCCATGCCCTGTCTGTACAGTATAAAAGAGTCCTCCAGCGATGTGTCTCTGTTTTCCAGTTTTTCAGCCAGCAGATCCAGTTCTGCAAACATCTCTTCCAGAGGTTTCTCCTCCTGTAACTGCTCACAGTTTTCTTTCTTCACCATAGATTCTCTCCTCCTTCACCGTACCTGTAACATCTGCTTCTATCGTACCGTCTGTCACAGATATATAAATGGTATCCCCATTTTGTACCTGTTCTACACTTGTCAATGTCTTTTTATATTTATCTGCCACATAAGAATATCCCTGATTCAGTTTCTTTAAAGGGGAAAGTCCTGCAAAACGTTCCAGATAAACAGACAATCTGTGTCTCTCATCCTGAAGTTTCCTGTTCATTCCATTTTGTACAGCATTCTCCAGATCTGCCAGACGCTGTCTCTGCTCCCGCAGCCTGTTCTCCGGACTCAGATAAGCAAATTTTGTCTGAAAATGCTCCAGTCTGCTGCGGTACAGATCCATTTTACCACTCATTGCACGATATAACCGCTGCCTGTAAATACTTACTGCTTCAATCACACTTCTATAATCATCCACCGCAAGCTCTGCCGCAGCAGAAGGAGTAGGAGCTCGCAGATCAGCAGCGAAATCAGCAATTGTAAAATCCGTTTCATGACCTACTGCGGAAATAATGGGTGTACTGCACTCAAAAATAGCTCTGGCCACGATTTCTTCATTAAACGCCCAGAGATCTTCAATAGAGCCACCGCCTCTTCCCACAATGATCACATCCACATCTGTCTTATCAAGCATCTGTATTCCTTTTACAATACTTTCTGCCGCACCCGCCCCCTGTACAAGAGCCGGATATAAAATAATCTGTAAATAGGGATTTCTTCGATAGGAAATATTGCGGATATCCTGAACAGCCGCACCTGTCGGTGCAGTTACCACACCCAGACGTCTGATAAATCTCGGAATGGGCTGCTTGTACTCCTGCGCAAACATTCCCATATCTTCAAGTTCCTGTTTCAGCGCAAGATATCTCTCATACAAAGCACCTGCACCTTCCAGAGTAATTTCCTTTGCATACATCTGATAGCGGCCGTCGCGTTCATATACATCCACACTCCCGCCAACGATCACCTTATCGCCATTTTTCATGGCAAATGCAAGTCCCCGTCTGTGTCCGGCAAACATCACACAATTCAATGTTCCTGTCTCATCTTTCAGGGAAAAATAGATGTGTCCGCTTGTATGATATTTACAATTGGACACCTCGCCTTTTACATAAATCTTCTGCAGTAAATAATCCTGGGTAAACATATTTTTGATATAACGGTTTACCTGACCTACAGAATATGTGTTTTTCATTCTGATTTTTCTTCGCTTTCACTGTTGGCAATCTTGCCAAGGATACCGTTTACAAAGGAACCGGAAGTCTCACCGCCAAAACGTTTGGCAAGCTCTACCGCCTCATTGATAGCTACACCTGTAGGTACATCTTTGTCATATTTCAGTTCATACACTGCCAGACGCAGGGCAGTCAGGTCAACGCGGCTCATTCTCTTTGTCTTCCAGCCATTGCTTGTCTCATTTAACAGTGCATCGATCTCGTCTAATTTTTCAAGTACATGGCGGTATTTCCGGCTCATATACTCCTGATCTTTCTCTGAAAGTTCCTCCAGAGTATCAAAATAAAGTGAAAGCTGCTCACTCATCTCTTCCTCTGAATTAAATTCTGTCATGAACAGTAATTTAAAAATATGTTCTCTCTGCTCTCTTCTTCGCATAATTTTTGCTGTATAAACAGCTTTCCTTTCTAAATATCTCTTAAGTACACAAAAAAGGAAAGGGTTACTTTCCTTTTTCGTTCTCCATATCTACACTGGCAATATGAATATTAACATCTGCAACCTCAAGACCTGTCATATTCTCTATGGATGATTTTACTTTCTCCTGAACTTTCTTACTTGTCTCAAGAATGTTCTTACCATATTCGATATTCAGGTTCAGGTCTACTGTTACAACTCCTTCGAGTACAGTAACCTTAACACCTCTGGAAAGATTCTTCATTCCAAGTTTGCTTACCAGTTCGTTTGTGATATTGCCTGCCATGGAAGCAACTCCGTTTACTTCCGTAGCAGCAAGTCCGGCAATGATAGCGACCACTTCATCTGCAATCTGGACCTCACCAATGCCTCCTAAATCCTGTATTTTATATGTTATTCTTTTCTCTGCCATCTGAAAACCTCCTGAGGGATTCTTTAATCTTTGTTCATTATACCAAATCGACAGATAAATGAAAAGGGTTATTTACTGAATTCCGTTAATATTAAGCCAGGATTTCTGTCCTCTGTCATACCCACACTCCAGGAATTTACAAAGAGGAGCAGCGGATTTCCCTTAAGATCAGTAACTTTTTTCATATCAGAGGTTCCAATGATCTTATCCACTTTTACTTCTTCTTTATTTGCAATCCAGCGAATATGTTCATATGGAAGTGTTTCCAGACGGATATCTACATTATATTCATTTTCCAGACGATATTTCAGAACATCAAACTGCAGGACACCTACAACACCTACAATAATTTCTTCCATACCGGTATTAAACTCCTGAAAAATCTGAATAGCACCTTCCTGCGCGATCTGATTGATACCTTTAACAAACTGTTTTCTCTTCATAGTATCAATCTGACGGACTCTCGCAAAATGTTCCGGTGCAAATGTAGGAATACCTTCGAATGCAAACTTTTTACCGGGTGCACAGATTGTATCTCCGATGGAAAAGATACCCGGGTCAAAAACACCGATAATATCTCCGGCATATGCCTCATCTACCACATGGCGGGATTCTGCCATCATCTGCTGCGGCTGAAGCAGACGCATCTTTTTATCACCCTGCACATGATATACTTCCTGGGAAGCGTCAAATTTACCGGAACAGATTCTCATAAATGCGATTCTGTCTCTGTGTGCCTTGTTCATGTTTGCCTGGATTTTAAATACAAACGCTGAGAAATCATCATCCATGGGGTCAATTTCCCCAATATCAGACACTCTCGGAAGCGGTGATGTTGTCATCTTCAGGAAATGTTCCAGAAATGTTTCCACACCGAAGTTTGTCAGCGCAGATCCGAAGAATACAGGTGTCAGCTTACCTTTGCTTACCAGCTCCTGGTCAAAATCTGCACTTGCGCCGTCCAGAAGCTCAATCTCATCCAGAAGCTGTGCTTTCTGCTCCGGATCCATAATCTCATCTGCCCGGCTGTCACTTAACGGGATTTCCTCGATCACACCTTCTTTGGTACCTTTCTGTGTATCAGAAAAGGTAAGTATTTTCTCTGTATTACGGTCATAAACACCGCGGAATTTCTTACCGGAACCGATTGGCCAGTTGATCGGGCAGGTTGCGATGCCAAGTTCTTTCTCAATCTCATCAAGAAGGTCAAATGTGTCGTTTGCATCGCGGTCCATCTTATTGATAAATGTAAAAATCGGGATATGGCGCATTACGCAGACCTTGAACAGTTTTCTGGTCTGTGCCTCCACACCCTTGGAACCGTCGATTACCATGACTGCAGAATCTGCTGCCATCAGTGTACGGTAAGTATCCTCCGAGAAATCCTGATGTCCCGGTGTATCCAGAATATTAATGCAGTAACCATCATAATGAAACTGCAGAACAGAGGAAGTAACGGAAATACCTCTCTCTTTTTCGATCTCCATCCAGTCTGACACTGCATGGCGGGCTGTTGCCTTACCTTTAACACTTCCGGCAAGATTGATTGCTCCGCCATACAGCAGGAATTTCTCAGTCAGTGTAGTTTTACCTGCATCCGGATGGGAAATAATGGCAAATGTTCTTCTTTTTTCTATTTCATTCGTATACTTAGACACGTTCAGCCTCCTGTTGCGCTTTTTTATAATTGTTTGCATAAAACACCGGCAACAGCCGGTATCAGTTACGTTTTCTATTTTTTTACAGCATTCCTATTCTAGTATATGCACCTCTTTTCTGTCAAGATATATGTTCGCATATTCATATCAAAATATCAGTCATAAATATCAGTTGTATCGATTGCGGTATCCTCATATGGCTGTGCTGATGTTTCGCTGTCTTCCTCATACGAAGTATCTGCTGATGTTTCATCTGTCTGTGTTGTATCTTCTGCATCTTCACTCTCCTTCAGTGGGGTGATCACAATATTTTCTGGCGCAATTCCTGTTTTCCTTTTTACAATATCTTCAATCTGTGCTCTCTGTGCATCAGAAAGTTCTGCTTCAGGGATCACAACATCCGCAGTTTCTCCGGTAAGATTTACAACTACATTCTTAAAGCCCTTCGCCTCCAGCAAAAGCTCTGCTGCCGCTTCTTTTTCTGAAAGGTCTGTCATCGAGACCATCGTATGTATTGCCTCCTGCTTCTCTTCATCATCAATTTCTTCATTATTGATAATGTCCTGCAGATCTGCCTTGTTCTGTGAGCGCACCTGTTCTCTGCTGATCTTTGCCTGTGCGGCAAATCCTGTAGAACCCGTAAACACAGCCTCCCCGGGAGTATCCGTTTCCTGACTGTCTGTAAGACTATTATCAGTCAGACCTCCATCTGCCTGATTTTCATCCAGAAGAGCAGTTTCATCTGTAAGATCATATCCTGCATCTTCAAGGATACTGCTGCTGTCCGTACTTGCCTCCTTATCCCTGAATCCAAGATCTACATCTGCAAAGTTCAGATATCCTGCCACTGCAATCAGAATTGCCAGCGATGTAATAATGACCTGATTTTTTCCGATGACTTTTTTCACATTTATCTCCTCATTTCATTTTCATTATTCTAATTTTATTGATTGTGACTAACAAATGGAATTTAGAAGAATGCGCAAATGCCTGTAAATACAGTGTTTTTGCCACTATTATATTAGGAAACAATATTTTTATTTGTGACTAACGCGTGACTAACGATAACAGTCTAAAACCTCCGAAATGATACAAAATATGTTTAAAGATAAAACTCCCGGGGTTAATTCCCCGGGAAAATCATTTAGAAATATCTGTAATTCTAGTGAACGTTCCTTTCGGGACAAACTCAAAAACAAACCCCTCTGTCGGATGCGGGATGCGGATGAAGTACCATTTCAGCCCTGAGCTGTCGGTTTCTGTGTACTTCATCACCTCTACAACTGCACCTTTTTTCAGTTTTGGGAACAGCTTTGATGAGCTGTTTTTGTTTGATTTTGTATAGCATTTTGTGTCCTTTTTTATCTGTGCAATGTAGGCTCTGGTGTTCTGTTTTTTGACTACATCCGAGTCTGAAACTGACGTTGTATTTTTAACTAAACTGTAATTTGGAGTGCAGAATTTTGTTCCGGGAAGTTTGCTGTTGTAGTAACTCTTCTGGCAGACCCCGCCACCATTTGCGATAATTGTAGAGCCGCCGGAAGTATTTCCTTCAACTGTCCAGAACCGATCTCCTGATACCTTTATTACGATTCCGGTGTGTGTAAATGCGCCATTTCGATAAAAGATAACAATATCTCCAACTTTCGGATTGCTGTTCAAGGTAAACAAATCCGCCATTGTCGGGCAGTAAACGTATGGCCAGTGCTTTAAAAGCTTCTTCGCTGTGTCTAAGCCGAATGCTTTCATCATGCACCATGAGACAAATGCAGCGCACCATGGCTGTCCTTGATAATCTGGCTTAATATCTCGCCAATATTTCGTATAATTATTTTCTCCGGCATTTGCTGTCTTACTATCAAGCTGATTATTACTTGCCTTTTCAAGATATCCAATTTCATTCTTTGCGATCTGGATTAATTTATTAATTGCGTTCATGCCTGTTTCCTCACTTTCTGGAAAATATGTTTTTAATGCGTTATAAACAAACCTCTGCCTGTCCTTATATGTTCCTACCTGATTCCCTGTGTCCGTCTGGCAAGCTGTATAGAGATTATCGAGCGTATATGGTTTCTGGGTCTTTGCCAAAATCCTCATTACTGCTCCCTGCCCGCCTTGGTGCCTAAAGTTCACACACATAGCTTGCGCTCTGGCGTCAGTAACGCCCTGTTTAAGTGCTTCTTCTGCATAGGTAGCTAATTGTTCATCCATAAGGCTATCTTGGCATTTAACGCCCAAATCGGACGAAATAAGAGCAACTATGGTATCAGCAAGCTGTGACACTCTGGAAATATTGAAACATTCCCAGTTTGCGGTCTGGACCTGTTCCAGAAGTCTGACCTTGTCTATCTTCTCCCACTGTTCCGGGTCGGCATCGTAAATTCGTTCTAGAAGTGTTTTAGCTTCGGTTGCGTACCACTGTCCTGCCCCGATTGTAATTGCGTGTTCTTCAGAAGAATTGGTGTAGGCTTCTGTGAAGTCCGAATAATCCTGTTTCCCATAGGCCTGTCCACCGGTTTCGACCGCATAAATAATCTTCCTGAGAACTGTTTTCTGTTCGTTTGTCATGTGTAAATCTCCTATATTTTATACTGACACAATTAGACTATTTTTATTTGGATAGGTATTTGTAAATTTCATAAAAGGTTCTGGTTAACTAAAGCCCTCTTTAGTTAATTAGTTTCCGCTTTCGGTTCTTCTTCATTATTAATATCCATCAGCTCATTATACTGTTCCTCAGTAATCCTGCCCGTTGCGAAGAAAATATCAATCTTATTTTTTAAATCATCTGTAAATCCGTTTCTTTCTTTAAGTTTCAGTAATGTTCTATATAACATAATCACACCTCCAATTCCGTTAATGCTACTGCATATTCGCTGTTTACATAGGCTTCTGCGCTCTGCATGTCCATGTCGTAGATATAGTCACGGTTATCGTTAAGTTGCTTTTTGACATAATTCCACCCATTAGCCATGCTTATTGGGTAATTAAATACTGTATATCCGTCAAGCTGGTCTGAGGATACCTCTATATTTGTTACTGGATAATTTGTGGAAAGGGCTTTAAATGCGGATATTTCTTCTTGTGTTAGGTCTATTTCTTCTGGCGTGTCTAACGCAAAAAGAACATTTAACGGTTTTCCATTAGAATCTAGCCTAGCCAAAAAACTCTTAAATTCCGCTAAGGATGCAATACTGGTTATGCGCACATCTAATGATCTAGTATATGCGACAAAACAATTGTCTCCTTTCTTAATATCAGCACCAATAGATCTTAAATAATTTGAAATTCCAATCGCACTTTTTATTTTTTTGTTAATTTCTAAATAAAATCTTTTTTTAGAATCATCAGTTGCATCAGAATAATCCCATCCTTCATTTCCAGTAAATGTTTTTACAAGTACATTCCTCACCAGTTTTCCCCGTTCCACATCCACATAATCCGCAATATACTGCTGACCATCAATTGTGACGTTACCTCCTGAGTTTACAGGGATTGCATTGAGGGTGTATGGGATGGTGACGGTCTGTTCGTGGTAGGGTTCGAATAGGGTTTGGGTGGAACCTTTCTCGATCTGGATATTAAATTTACAATTGTTATAGACACTACCAGAATTTACTCTACAAATAACTGAAGCATAATCATCTTCGTTCATGGTAAATGTAGCTGCATTATTTGTTCCTTTAATAAATACTTGAAATTTTGTTGAAAAATTCTTATTTGTTGACAGCCTAAACAAATTATCTCCTACCAATGTTTTACTGCCAGATTCAATATTGTAGCTGAGAGTATAAGTCCCCTTTTTTAAGAAAACATTTCTTAGAACTTTATTTGCATCTTCTGGTCCATTAGCATTAGCAGTTCCATCAAGTGTAATATTAGAACCATCTCTGGTAATTTTTATCCCAGCAAAGTTGCTAATTGAATCATGATATGTGTAAAGATTCTTCGCACACACCTTCACAGTTGGATTCACAACGCTCTTAATCTCCTGCGGATAATCAGGGTTTGGGCTTGGGATGCCGCCGGTGTATGGTTCGAAATCTGCATAAGTAGCTGTTGTATCTGTTGTAAGCATTGGCTTAAATATTAGATTATTTACTGTTGCGCCACTTTTAACTATAATTGCTATGTTACTTTCAGATTCTTTAAAACTGCCAATTGATATTCCAGAACCATACTCATCTAAGATTTCTGGATTTCCACCTTTTCTGTATGATCGGAGAAAATACTTTTGTGCTGAACCACCACTAGGACAACCAACCATTTTAAGGGAGCTTCCAAAGCCGCTAAGGAAACTATAATAGCCATCGTATTTGTTTTTTCCTACGCCTAAATATGCATATTGTTCTTTTTCGTAAGTTACATTTCCGTCCTTATCCCACTGTTGCCATGTTCTTTTCACAAATTTTCCAATGCTAGGTGCATATTTACTAGAAAATGTTGCTTCGAAAAGTAGGTATGCATATACAAAATATGAATGCCATGGAGGTGTTGAGCCCGATACATTGACCAAAGAAGCACCAGCATTTCCTAGTTCTGTTATTGAATAGTTGCCGTTTTCTGATACGTTCATAATGGCTTCGCTATATTCGCAAACATAAGAATTTCCGTCAGAATCGCGTCCTGTAAATTGTGTAAAGATTCGAAGCAATTCTTTTGGAGAATCATCGCTTTTCTTCCAGAGAAGTGTATCACCGCCATAAATCTCGTCTGTATTTACACCATTGATGGGAAAATCTTCAATTTCCTGTCTGTTCAAAAACGCCTTATATATCATCCAATCAGCCCTCCTTAAATGTGAAATACAATGTATCTGTTCGGTCAGTTCCTGCGGCTACAAGAGCGTCGTAATCAGCTTTCTTGATTCGCTTTATGCACCTTAATTGTGCCTTTTTTAATTGCCCGGAAGTACTACCAGAATCGCCAGAACCGTCCGTAAAATCATCAATCATTGCCGGTGAAAATTCAGAATCCGAACCGTCTGTAAATTCTGCATAACTGATTGTCGGCATTTCAGATCGTGTAAACATAATTCAGCCAGTCTTCATTTCCTACAAAGAAGCTATTTCTGTTGTAATAAACGTTGTTATCATACGCTTCTTGCGCTGTATAGTCGCCTTGCGTAAAGCCAAAGGCTCTATTCGGGTCGGGGTCACAAAATATAATATTCGGGAACCAGATTCTGCCCTCTTTTGCGGTAAAACTTTTGAACGTATCAAGATGTACTTCTTCATTATTGTAATATTTATAAATGTTCTGATTACCAGTGGTCTGCCCGTATCTGTAACTGTTCTGGCGAAGTTTCAGATACTCAAACTTGCCGTCCCTGTTCATCCATCCAAAACGGTCATTCTGCAAGCATAAATCTTTCAGAATATTTACTACGTTCATCTCGCTTGAGTTATTCGTATCAGGCACATAAGTGTCATCCCAATGCAGCTTTGTACTGACCTGTTCGAGCCCTAAAAACTCAAATAATTTATCCCTGAATTGCTTTTGAGTCAGCTTTTTCTTCTTATCAGTCGTCTGGTTTTTATACCATCGAGCAATGTCAGTATTTCGTAATTTATACAGATAATCGTATGCGATAAAATTACGTGTCAGGGAGTTTGCTTTCCGCTCCGCACTGTCGATTTCACCTGTGAAAATTTTGATTTTTGTTCCTTTTCTTTCAATATAAACTTCGATTTTTCCAGATGGATAAAATTCTTCCGAAGTACCATTAAACTGATCGTGATGCGCCTGAAATGTTATCTGATTGCAGACGCAACCGCCGAAAATGAAATAGCTTTCAGAACAAATAGACTCCTGCAAAGTAAGCGTATTCTGGTCGATATTTTCGTTTGTAAGGTCGGCAAATTCTCCGTTAATCCAGTGTACTGTTACTTTTATTGGCTCGGTTTTCTCTTCTTCAATGTCACCAGAACCGTCGCTTGAACTATCATCAAATGGGTTCTTTCCATCGTTTGTGACTTTAATTTGAAAACTATCAGAGCCGATAAATTTGGAAACTCCATTAGCTGTCACATTATAAGAAACAGTAATGGTCTTAGAGCCTGCGGTGGAACTATCGAAGCCAGAAATATCATAATCTGTGATTTCTTTCTCGGTTCCATCCGATCTTATTTCCGCAACAGTCAGCCCGGTTGGGTCGAACGATTCTCCGATTTTATAGTAAACCTTGGACGGAAAACTTGTGATTCGGATTCCTGAAAGGTCATATACAGTCACTTTGAAAGTGGCGGTATGAGTTTTGTGGGTTACTGTGATTGTCTTTTTGCCAACAGAACTGCTGTCAAAACCAGATACTTCAAATCCAGTTGTTTTTGTTTCTGATGTTCCGTCAGTGTATTTAACAAGGATTGACAATCCAGTTGTGTCGAATGAATCCCCTTTCGGATATTCGATTTTCGCAGGCATAGTTTTTACTTCGATTCCAGAAACGTCTACCACAAGAATACTGAAATCTACGGTCTTTTCATCGAATGTAACCGTTACAGTTTTATTTCCGTATACTGACATATCCGGGCTTGATAAGGTATATCCTGTTGCCTGTGTGGACGTGTTGTCGGCGTAATATGCAGTAACCACAAGACCTGTAGCGTCAAATGGTTCACCTACGAAATATCTAGTTTTGGTAGGCATATGGGAGACTTCAATTCGAGTTGCCAGAATTAACCATGTAATTGTGCCTGTTGCTCCCCACGGCGAGCCAGAAATTTCATTAGTTTTCTTATTTAATGTGATATTTGTTGTCACGGATGTTTTGAAAGCGTTTTCGCCAATGCTTGTCACGCTCGCAGGAATAGATACGTTTGCAAGTTGAGTATCTTTGAAACATTCTGCTGGAATAACTGTAATACCATTTTCAATAGTTGCGGATTTTAATGCTGAACATTTTGAAAAAACAAGAGTCCTTGAAAAAACCACATCCTTTTTCAAAGTAATGTTTTCTAAACTGGTTGTATAAAATATTTGGTCAATGTCTCCGCCCCGAATGGTTAAATTTTTGCAATCTGGAACTCTTATATTAGCGTCGAATGCTATGTTTTTTCTTCCAATTTCTATATAATCAAGAGTTATGTCAGAAAAAGCATAATCCAAAGCCCACAATGACTCTGGAAACACAATATTCTTTAATGAATTACATCCTTCAAAAGAACCTTCCCCAATCTCTTCCAGACCTTCATGGAAAATTATTTCCGTTAAATTCGGGCAAGACTTGAAAGCGTCGCTGTATATAGCGCTCACTGACGCTGGAATCTCAAGCCTTGTTCCTAAAAATATAGGAAAACTATCTGTATCAATATATGTGATTGTATTTGGAAAATTAATATCTGTTAATGACTTAAAATCACCGCTAAACGAACCTACTATTTCTGTAATTCCATCTTCAAAAAGCAATGTTGTGCATCTTGTGTATAAATCGTTCGGAATATTTATATTCTCTAAATTATCCGACAAACTATCGGTAAGTTTTCCAGTTCCAGATATGGTTAAAGTATTTGTACTAGGGTCAAAATTAGCGGTTACATCCTCGAAATTTGGAGAACCAATATGAAGCAAAAGTGAACTGTATACAGAAACATTTACTACGCCTATTACATCGAAATATTTGACGCTAATAGGGATTGTTCCAGCTTCTGTAAGAACTTTATTTTCAACGACATAACCACTTTCTATTCTTTCTGAACCGTCTGAGTATTCAACAGTTATAGCTGTAACTTCTACCTCTGTAGTATCACCTACGAAATAAATCCCAGAAGTACTTTCTATGTTTGAGATTCTTTCTGGTTGCATAATCGTAACTTCAAATACGCAAGTGAAATTTCCATAATGGGCTGTCATTTCACATTGTTTCGGAGAACTACTGTCAAATCCAGAATATGTGCAGTCTTTTGTGACATCTATAGCATTTCCATCACTTGTCGTTGCAGTAACCACAATGCCCGTAGAATCAAATTCTTTTCCAATGTGGTAATTTACCTTGGTTGGCATCGTAGTGACGGATATGGCGGTAATAGAGGCTTCTGAGACGGTAATCTCAAATGTTGCCGTCTTGCCGGATGCAGTAGCGGTTATAACTTTCACTCCTGCAGAACTACTATCAAATCCCGATAATTCATAATCAGTGGTGACTTCTGACGTATCATCATTATATGTTTTTGACACTTCAAGACCCGTACTGTCAAATAATTCTCCTTGATAAAATGTCGTCTTGTTAGGCATTTTTGTTACAGTAATTCCGGTAAGAACTTTGTCAACAAACTTCTCGTAGCTAACCATCTGAGATACGCCTGCGTTCTTTACCAGAATTGAAATCGGTACCGTAGAAGATACAGAAATATTCAGGCTTGTTGTGGTTTTACCGTCAGTGATTGATGACGTGCCGGTGTATGAACTGCTCGTAGGCCTCTGGACAACATTAATAAATAATGTCTGTCCATCTATTAAGAATACTTCGTATTTCAGTGCATACGATGAAGATGTGTTTGAATAATACACATATCCCTCAACTCTGATTTTAAGGAATCTTTTTCCTGATGTGAGCGTCCCCTCTTGACGGTAAATGTAATAAACTGCGCCATCCCTACGCCAGATTTTGAGCTGTTCAGCTTTCTGCCCGAATCCGATAAAATTGTTTCCTGAAACATATATGGTACTGGCAGTCTTGCCCGCATAGGTAAACCAATCAACACCTGTGACGCTAACTACATCATCATCGTGTTTCTTGTTGTTAACAACAGCAGTCATCCCGGCTGTCGTATTCAATAAACTGTCAAAAGATACTGTATCTGTCATAATCATCCTCCCGTCTATTTATAAAATAAAAGAGCGCATGAGCTATGACACCCATGCACTCTGGTTTAATACTCTATCAGTGCAATCCTGATGCTCGCATAAAAGATCATATTTCTTTTTTTATCAATCTCATTTACTGTGAAGTCTATATCCGGGATGTATACTTTTGCATCTTCATAAGCATTTGTCTCGTCATTCCAGTAAGTAATCTTCCCTTTTCGTTCTGCTTTATTTATGATTGCGCTGTTTATAATATTCTGGCACTGGATTTTTTCTTCGAGTGTCAGATTATCTACTGTTTCGAATTCAATCTTTGTGCGCTTGTGTTCCATTACGTCCCTGTGCAGATATCCTCTTGTATCTGACCAAGGGTCGTTTTCAAGCCTCTGGTTTGGTGTACTCTTCCAGCCGCCTTTTTTAATATACTCATGTGGGAATACCTGTCCGCCGAACTTCAGCAGCCAGCCCTCGAAATTCGAAGCGGACCCCGAACTAAATTCGCTCATATAGTCACCTACCCTTCAAAGATTCCGAAGCCCGTCCGGTTCCTGTATTGTCCGTTCTGGTCGCGAAGCCAGCGGATAAATTCATGTCCATCAATGTTAAGCGTGATGTGCTGAGGAGAACTTCCACCATTGTTCCCAGATTCCCTCAGAGCATCCATCATTGCCTGTTTCATCGTCGAAAGAGGAGACACAACCTCTGTCTCACGCTTGTTATCACCGAGGACTGCTGCAAACTCTCCGGCGTTTCGTGGCACAACTGTACCCTTTCCTATAAGTGCCGCTCCAAACGCTTCGACCAGTGTCTGATGTTCTCCGAGGAAGTTAAGGAACCCTGATACAATATTGACAAGAGTCGGAACGCCTACTTCAATCAGCCATTTCAGTGACGGAAGAATGATGTTTGTATATATCCACTCAAGGACGTTTCCAAGTGCTTCGATAATCGGAGCAAAGGATTTTGTAAGATTTTTGATAGAATCCAATAACGGGTAAAAATCAAGTTTTCCAGCCCAGTCCGCTGTTGCTTTTGTTATCTTTTCAATGAAATCTAGGACTTTCTGAAAGGCATCTGCCAGATTCTGAATAATTTGCGTACCAACATTATTTTTGTTCCACGCTTTAGATAACTGGCTTGCAATGTTTCCGATTATCTTGAAAATGTTCTGAAAAATCCGAAGCATGGTAGATAGGATTTCTGTGCCTGTTCCATTTGTCCAGACTTCCATAATACTTTTTCCGACACTCTTTGCAAGTTCAGCAAGGCTGGAAAACATATATCTTGCAGCATCAATAGTACTCTTACCCTCTCTGTTCCAAGCTTCCTGAAAAGGCTTCCAGAGTTGCTTAAGTATATCAGATAACTTCTTTGCAGATTTGCTGAGTTTGTCAATCTGACTTTCACCTTTTGCCAATCCTCCGTAATCAACCTGTCCGACATTTCCGAGGCCAATATTGTCTGCCTTTACGGTAGGCGTTTTTGTCGCACCAGATATCGCGTCCGCCGCTTCTTTTCCAATAACCTTTAATTCGTCAAACGGAGCAATATTCTTTTTTAGAGCCTTGGATTGCTTATTTAACGCGCTTGTGCTGTCTTTTGTAGAATCGGTTACGTCCTGAGTAGAATCTGCCAGATTACTCGCACCGTCCGCCGCAGTATCATAAGCATCTTCCGCAGCTGCCAAGTCTGTTCCCGTCAGACCTGCACCGCTCGTCCCGGTTTGCCCGGACGATTTATTTCCGGTTATCAACTCCGTAAAGGACTTAAAGGCGTTTGCAACTGTGGCAAGTTTAGCCAGTAAGATATTGATCACTTTTATGACTGGTGTGAAGATATTAATCAGTCCTTGTCCGACTGTAGCTTTCAGGGACTGAATCTGTAACTGCATTACCCTGACCTGGTTCGCCCAGCTGCCAGATGTTCGGATGAAGTCACCAGATGCGGCTGATAACTGTTTCTGCACAAAAGCCAAGCGGAGAGCAACTTTCTCCTGTTCGGTCATTTCAGACGTGGTTTTGCCATAGCCATTTGCAAGCGCATACTGGTCAAGTGCACTTTGCGTAAGGACCACGCCCAAATCTTTCAGTGTTTCCGTTTCACCCGTAAACACTGATTTCAGCTTGATATAAGCCAAGTCCTGACTGATGTTGTAGAATGATGCCACGTCACCAGTAAGCTGTGTTAGAGCCGTTGACATATCATAAGCCTGCGATTCTGAGAATCCGAACGACTTAGACATTGCCCCGAACGTACCAACATACTTTTTTGCCATGGTTTCTGACAGTCCGGCAGAGGTCATGGCATTCTTTGCAAATTCATTGACTTTATCCGACATTGTGGTAAATGTAACATCAACCACGTTCTGCACTTCTGCGAGGTCAGAGCCGAGTTCCAGGCATTCCTTGCCGAACTGCGCCAACTTTCCAATAGCGAATATTCCACCAATCAGCAAACCTACTTTTTTTACAGCACTTCCAAGGCCGTTAAATGACTTTTTTATTGCAGACACGCCGTTCTGTACGCCAGACGTGTCCATTCTGGTATCAATAATGACTGAGCCATCAGCAGCCATGTGTCCACCTCCTAACTATTTGAGGTTAATCATCTCATTCAGCGCGTCTTTATACGCTTGCTCTTCGTCGCTGAGACGTGTTTTTATGTCAATAATATCTTTGTTATCGTGATAGAATTTCTTTTCCCATTTATCCAGACGTTCTCCGTGAGCTTTCTTTGAACGGATTCCAAGTACGGTGCTGAACAGGCTTTCTCCTACTTCTATGAAATAGCTAAAGAACGTCCACCAGTGCATATAGGGAGCTGCTCTAACCTCGGTTCCAGCTACTTTGTTGACTGCCGGGATGATCATGTTGCCATCCTGCTCCCAGTCCATCAAACGGGGTTTAGGCTTATTCGGACTATCGTCAGTTTGTCCACAGTCAATAAACTCGCAAGCTTTCTGACAAGCTTCTGTAAGATGTTCTGGGGGTATGCTTTGCCAGTCCTCAAATAGAATCTGTAGCATAACAACTGCTTTAGCCTGCTCATCCAGTTCTGGGTCATTCATGGCTATGAGAATATCAATAATTACTCGAAAATCCGTCCTGATAGAAAAATCCACCCCACTGATATTTAGTGAGGTGGGCAACTCATAGGCGGTCATTTTGTATACTTCTCCGTATATTTATTGACTACTTCCTGCATTTTTTTCTTCCTCTTTTCAATTTCTGGAGCAAGTGCTTCATTGATTTTGTCCAGAACGATATAGGCAAACACCTGACCATTTCCAAAAACAGTCGTTGCGGTAATTGGTTCTTTAAATAAATTTTTAGATGCTTCATATCCGAGCATATAATTGATTTTGTCCTCGATCTGCTTATTAATCTCCGCCATCTCTTTACTGGAAGAAACATTTTTAACAGATTCCTGAGCCTGTTCAAAGAAAGTTTCCAATTCTTCCGCTCTTGCTGCAACGTTAATGTCGGTAGGATTTAACTTAAATGAAGAGAATACTTCGCCCTGTTTGTTTGTAAATGTGAAAAGAAGAAATCCATCATCAATGTTTGTGTTAATTGTTTTTGCCATTTTCTATGCCCTCCTAAAAATTATTCGCTGTCAGCTGTGAATGTACCGGAACTGATATCAAACTTTCCTTTTACACGTTCGCCGGTATAATTGACGGTAAATGGAATCTGATATCCAGATGTATCGCCACCATAGGAGGTCGGCACAACGTAGCAATCCTGCTGATATGCTTCATACTTGCCCGCTGTGGCTTCTGTCCAGAGATGAACCTCAACTGCTTTTGTTTTGAGGTTATCGTCTTTGAGACGTCCATCTACAATCTTCTGTAATGCTGTAAACAGATCAGAAGTAGTGTCTGCATAGAATGGATCAGCGTCAGAAGAAACTTCGTAGCCGTTATGTTTGAATGTGGATTCTCCAAGAATGTTTTTAGAGGTTTCGGTGTCTGGATTGAGTTCAACATTGTACTCTTCCAGATCTTTTCCAAGACGTTCATACTTCGGCGTCAGTCCTTCACAGAGAGAACCTGCATCAATGTAATGAGCCATATATTTACGGTCAATTTTACCTGTAACTGCCATAGAAATGTCCTTTCTGCCTATAACTTTTAAAAGGCTGTGTAGGTTAGCGACTATCTCTAATTGATAGCCGGTTGTTACTTGTTATATTACTTCATAAGTGTTTTCGTAGCGTACTGACAATGGCAATAACCAATCCTGTACGCCACTCTCCTGTGGCTCTAAACCATAGGAGTTATCGCGAGTAATGCGTTTTATCACTCGTCCCTGTGAAAGCTCAGGAAACGCATTTAAGCGTGTCTCAGAGTCATTTATAATAACTGGTTCTCGACATATCCATTTACCAAGACTGTCGAGGAATTTCTGAACAGATAGTTTCTGCCTTTCCTTGTCGGACGCTGTTCGGTATACCACATAAAACGGATACTGGCATATCTGGTGCATCACACCACAGACATCTTCTTTTTCTGAATAGATTAAAGCTCCATTATCTGCTGAGAACGCAATACCTGATTCCTTTCCGAGTTCTTCAAATTTGATTGTTTCATTTTCGTACAGTCCCGGATACTGGTTCAGAAGTGCTTTCATGGCATCTGTCAGAATCTCATATCCAGTTGCATCTTTTCCGATAGGTTTATCCGCCATGTCTGCCGCCTCCTGCCTGTGCTTTTACTTTGCGAATCCATACCGGAAACGTCTGTGGATTTTATGTAGAACTTTTCACTTTCACTGTCCATCAGTAAAACGCTTGTCCCGGGTGCTACCAGATAGGATTTTGCACCCACTTCGCCAGATACCCACAGGATACCGTTATTGTTCTGCTGTGGCTGTTGTACTGGTTGAGTTGGCATCTGGACAGGCTGTTGCTGGAACTGATTCATCTGTCCCGGAACACCAAAACTATATTGATAAGGATTATTATATAATGCCATCTCGTACACCTCCTATGACTTATTCTATGACTTATTCTATGACTTTCTATAGCTATATTTTTGCATAGATATATCAATCTAAAAAGTTCAAAAAAGTGTCATAAAAGTATTGACTTATCACCCAATGAGTGATATTATAATATCAGAAAGAGGAAATAAGAAATCATTTAGGAGGTAAGCATTATGAAGTATAACAAATCAGAAATCATGAAGAATGCATGGAGCATCGTAAGACAGTGTAAATGTACTATTTCTGTAGCACTTAAAAGAGCATGGGAAAAAGTCAAAGAAGATCTCAAGCTTGCAAAACTTGGCAAATATTTCAACGCTTGCCTTGACGGATGCGAAGTTCTTTTTAATCTTGGTGATGGAGTCGTTTCTGGAAATACTTTTTATTGTAGAAAGACTTTAAAAGAATTTGGGCTTAAATGGAATCCAGACGAAAAATACTGGTATGGAAGTCCTGAGAAAGTTGAAGATATCGTGAGATATCGCGTTTTATAAAAAAGGAGGAATAATATGGAAGTGAAAGAATTAAGAATGCTTTCTGGATTAAGTCAACAGGCTTTTTCTGAGAAATATGGTATTCCTAAAAGGAGTATTGAAAACTGGGAGGGTGGTAAACGTAACCCTCCAGAGTATGTTATTAGTTTACTTGAGAGAGTTGTAAGAGAAGATATTAAAAAAATAGAAGAATAACAAAAGGAGGAAAATATCATGAAAATTAATGGCATTGGAATTATCAATAAGAAAGAGGCAATGTCTATTTTAACAAAAGAAGGACGGGAATCCGTTAACGCTGGAGAAATCAGCATAGAAGAGCTTGGAGCGATGTACAAGCTCGAGCAAGTCAAGAAGGCTTGTAGTATCGGTATATGTTCTGATACATTCCAAGCAAACTACAGACGCATCCCGGACGGCTTAAAAGAAAAGCTTACGCCACAGGAACTGGCGAAGCTTACAGTGGCGTTTTACAAATGTTACGGGGACGGGAAAAATGCAAAAGAATAAAGAGCCGGAAATCAGCTCTTTACACTTAAAATTATTGTTTCAACCCTCGGCGACCGGAATTGTTGGCCGCTCCACTTACAAAACATCCTCTGCAAGCGACAATGATATTATACCATAATGATGAAAAAAATAATAGTCTTATTGCAAAAAAAGCCCTTGGATAATCTCCGGGGCTTTTATCGTATCAGCATACTTTAATTATTTTATTGTTTACCCTCCGGCTTAATCGTTTTGCCGTTGATATGCTCACGTTCATTTTCTCAGCACAATATTCAAGAGTATGTTCCTGGCATCTCAGCCGGAACAGTCTTTCTTCGTCCGGCGTGAAATTACACTCTGTCAAAAACCTGTCTATATCTTTCTTTGTGAATACATATAACTTCATGAGCATACCCCTTAGAAATCTACTCCAATGTCATCAAACTGTTTTTGAATCCGTTCCCATTCCTTTTTGTGTTCTCTTGTGTCCGCTTGTATAACCATTAAAAACACATCCTTTTAATTGAACGGAAGGACATCATCTGCCACGCTGTCTGGAATACTCATGAAGTCCGTACCTGCCGGATTCGATCCCATGATAGCTTCTTCTTTCAGATGATCGTCATAGGCTTTTGTGGTACGCTCTTCTGGGATGTCTGCATCCTTAATTCCCTCAATACTTCGGAACCATGCGAGTTTGTGACGTTTTACTTCTTTGTTGTCGTACCAGTCTTTCTCCAGACGGAAGATGCCGCCGATCAACTTGCCTTTAAACTGCTGCCCGAAGTTATCACCCCACTTAACAGCAAATCCCGGATTTGACTTTTCTACACATGTGATAAATGTTTTAAGGTTACGGACACCATAATCTACACTCTCGTCAATAATCATATAGTTAGTACCGGCATTCGGATATTTCTTGTCTGGACGGATATCGTTTTCGAACTGCTTCATAAAGTACCCCGCCTGTTCGTCTCCTTCTGCAAAATCAAACAAGATAACGAGCATATCAAGTCCGCCTTGGGATTTTTTCTCTGATACCTGCTTAATTACCATCTTATGGCCACCGAGCTTAATTGGTTCAAATTCTCCTGCTGTCTGTGTAGTATCGTAATTATTTGGTTTCTGCATTATCTGTTCCTCCTAATTCATAATAATCCCTGATAACCTTGTCAACTTCTGCAAGGTCGTTATCAATAGTCAAACTGTCAAACATTCCAATCGGGGATTTACTTACCGCTCCCTGACTGGACTGAGTGACAAATAAGTGTTTTCCACTCTCTTCAATGCAGCGAAGAACGATAGTAAACATGCCCTCGATGCAAACTTTTTCGTCCAGAAGCTTACCAATTGTCTTAGGCTTTACTTCCCCGGAATCGTCTTTTTCTTCATGCATCATAAGGTAAACAATTTTATTCTGCGGTACTTTTGTTACAATGAACTGGATAAGATTCCAGAAATAGTCTCCAATATCATTGTACAGAGCGAACACTGCATTGCCTTTTCCGGCAGAAGCGTGTCCCTTCATGAAATGATTCGTAATAAGATATCCTGCATCATCAATCACAATTGACTCCGCTTTTGATGCGATCAGGCACTTCATTACCTGCTGGTAATCATCTGTAAACCATCCGTCAATTTTTCCTTTAAACGGAAGCGGTTTATTCAATACTCTAATAAGATTCCAGTGTTCATTCTGGCAGTTCCTAAGACTGGTACTCTTGCCAGAACCAGATTTTCCAATAATTAATACGGGTGTTGCCATTGCTATTCCTCCTTGTCATAAACCACATGTTTACTGCCCTCGATAATCAGCAAACTTGCAATATCTTTCATTGATAAGGTTGATTCGTTATAGATTTCGACCAGTGCGTTGTAAGCACCTGTTGATACTTTCACAACCGGGTTGTCCTTATCGGTTGCAGGCTGTTTCTTCCTTGCCGGAATACGGATTTCAAATTCACTCATTCGTTTCCTCCTTATACGATTTCTGAGCCGTTAAAAGCCCATTTAGAGCCTGTACATAGTTTGCTAGCATTCTTGCCTTGTATGATTCTTCAATGGGGTTATCCGGGACTGTGGCAAGCTGTATATCAATCAATCTCAGAACTTCATTAATTCTCTCATCCATGTTCACACCGCCTTGAAAAAACAGTACAGGTTGTCTGAAGCATCTCCGAACTTCTCTCCATCAATATCTTCGGCTTTGTGGTATTCCACATGATCCAGAGACATATCACAGTTTTCATAATCCAGAATGTAATCACCTCTGGACTGAAGCTCTCTGAGCAGCTCGTTGATACATCCTGCTATCTCCAGACTGGGAAGAAGTTTCATAATCGCTATCTGTTTACTCATTTGGACACTTCCCATCTATCAGAAGTTCCAACAAGAAAGCTTTGATTATTCTGAGACTTTCACGACTTTCTTTCTCATAAAATGGGTTAAAAGATACGTTTTGGTACAAATCCCATTTAAATTTGTCTTTGGGAAGACAAATATCTTCCTTCCTTTTGAGTCCAAATACGCTCATGCCAAAAATTGAATAGTTGAACGTGGCATTTGCTGTCGGAACTTCGTTCACAACTCTTTTACAGAGTTCATAAATTTCATTAATCTCTTTCTCGAACATCTTCTTATCCTCCTTATTTCTTACCGGTCTGCTTCCATCTGGCGTACTGCCCATGCTGCCGAGATACCGAAAAAGATGTTTAACCAGATAGGTACATCCACATATTTCCCGGCAAGCATGCAAACAGCAATTAGCATATATTCTTTCATTTTATTTCTCCCAGAATCCACGCAAGGTTGCTTGCCACCAGTGCGGCGACTGTCACAATCCATGCCGTGAACCATCTTTTTGACTTTTTCTTGCTTTCTTCGACAATGTCAGTCGCAAGTACTACTTCGATGTCAGCCCATGTAAGCTGACTTTCGTTTTTAATTTCGCTCATATCTAGCTAATTTCTCCTTATTTTTTCTTATTTGTCTTTACAATTAGCAGATAGAGGCTTATAATTAACCTGTATCTACTAAGCGCGATTTAGTAGATGCAAGCTCCGGGGTGGAGGTGTTGGCTCCCTCCGGGGCACCTACTTATTAAGAGCAGCTTTGCCTTTCCAGATATGTCCGGTCACTTCATAGACTTTTCTAGGGCTTATGATGTATGTGATTCGGCCACCGGAAAGGCTTTTTGCTGGCTTATTATTCTGAATTGCTGTCCCGATCGGCAGCCACCCGTATACAATCCCTGCCCGGATTGCTGTTACAGGAAGTCCGATCAGTTGACTTGCATCAGATACGCTCATACTCTCTGATGAGAACTCTGGCATTTGTGGAATGCCTGATATGATTCTCGCAACCTCTGCGGCAAACTGATGAACTTCTGCATTTTCTTTGATGTAAGTATCAACTTCGCTCATTTTATGCTCCTTTCTTATTTTCTTTCTGGCCAGAATTCGCTTCTTTGCGAGTATATGGAATCTCAGCAAAATCCCGACCTTTTTCATATTTGAAAATACTTCCAATTTCGCATTGGTTATATACTTCTTCAGTTACATAATAAGTAGCTGTGTCATATTCCTTTTCCTTCTCATTGTAATCACGGATATCTATTTTATAAGAATCCGAATAGTGATACACATAAGGTATTACGGTTGTATATGACGTTTTTCCGTTAGTTCGGACTGTAGAGATCAGAACTGTTTCTTGTATGTGCAGGAATAAATTCTTTATTGTAAATCTCTCCCTCTTTCAGTTTCCCTTTACAACCAGAGAGAAAAACAACCCCTGCAATATAGGAATAATTAATAATTTCTTTTTGATATGTATTCACTCCTTTCTTGTGGTATACTCCCTGTAGATGGGAGGTATTAAAATGAATCCAATTATTTCAATTCTGAATTCTGTTAAAGAAATTATTACTTTTGAAAACATCACTTTTCTGCTTGGACTAATAGGTTCCGCCGGCACTGCTTGGCAAGTGATTCAATCACGGCGAAAAATTCGTTTAAGCTTACCTTATTTCGGATATAGTGCAGAGAAGCAATTGGCTCTGGCTTATATCCAATTTGATAACCTTTCAAATTCTGCCGTATCAATCACAGATGTCTCCATCGTTATTAATGGAAACACATATCCATGTGATAAACTGCCAACTACCGTCGCATCTTCCGAACGAAAAAACGGTGGAAAAACCGTTTCATCCAACAACTTGTACAATGCACCACTTCCGGTTTGCCTGTCTGGTTATGGCGGAAGCAGTGGTTATTTTGTTTTTCAGATTCCATTAGAATCTGCTCCACCTGCGTCCACGCGGCAGATGTTTTTAATCTCGACCAATCGTGGCTCGTCATTTCGAGCTGAATTGAAACCTGACCAAGAATATTTTCGCTGACGAAATAATCTAACATTTTGTTTTCACCTCCAAGTTAAGAACTTTGTAGATGATTTTGTCTACTTTTTAAAGAAAATTTTTTCTTTCTCAGTAAGTGATGTGATTCCAAGTTCACTACAGAGGATATCTGTTTCCCTGTTTGTGAAGTCTGCCTTGTTCTTACATTTCATTCTGAAATACTGCCTTGAAATCCCTAATTTCTCAGCCAAATATCCATATTTCTTTCCAGAATCTTTAATTCTCTGTTCAAGCAATGGAGTATCAACCATTCCTGTTCCTCCTTTCTTTTTGTTGATGTTTCTGTCTACATTTAACACTATAACTCGTGTTGATATTTTTGTCAACAATATTTTCAAAAAATGTTGAAATATTTTTCAACACATGTTATACTCTCATTGTAAGCAGAAAGGAGGTAAACTCCATGGACATAGGAGAAAGAATTAGAAAGTGCCGTGAAAATTTAGACATGACGCAAGAAGAATTGGCATTAAAACTTGGATATAAGTCAAGATCTTCCGTGAATAAGGTTGAAAATTCAAGAGAACTTTCTATAAAGAAAGTGCGTGACTATGCTAAGGCATTAGGCGTATCGCCTGCTTACTTAATGGGATGGACGGAACATAAGCCAGACAATGCAGAATTAGTCGCAGATATCTCAGGAAATCCGCAGCTACTGTCCTGCATTGAAAAACTCACTAATCTTCCAAAAGACGACCAACAGTTAGTTTATGGCTACGTAGATGCTCTCTATTCCAAAAATAAAGCCGGGGATTAATTTCCCCGGTTTTTTAATACTCTGGCAATGAATCTATAGAAGAATTCAAGCAGACTGTCATCATTTATTTTATCTATCATCTCAATAATCTCTTTCTTATAATCCATAAATAACCCTCCCTGTCGCAACTACCACCTACACTACAGTATATGTCCGGCTGTGGGAAATATAACCGAACATTAGTTTGTTTTTGCTATTATGCTATCAATTCCGACTCTTGGCAACTGCCAAATATACACATGGACTTTTGTTATTTCATACACGAACTTTGCAATCTCAAAGAAAATTATGCTTTCACAGAAGAAAAATGCGAGATCACAAACTTTTCCACCGCCGTTGTTTGTATGTGGATACTTCTGGGCAGAATAGTCCTGATATATCGTATACGAATGAACTATCTGCATATCTTTCTGATTATTATTCGAAATTATCTTTTGTGGGATATGTACAAGACTAAATACCTTATAGATCAGCAAGAGAAGTACAAAGCACTTAAAACATTTCTTTTTCATCTAAATCACTCTATTTCATTCTAAATCTTTACAATATGCTCTTAAAAATGATAAAATAAAAATACCACGAATAACCGTACTTTACATAATATTGCAAAATCAGCGGTACAAAATACATAATCCGCATAAAAAGTGCGAAGCGTGGCGAATAAAACTATTAGGAGGAGCAATTCTATGAGCAAGAAAAAAAGTGGAAAACTTAAATGGGTAGTTTTAGCAGTCGTCGCCGTTGGTGTTATTGGTGCCGTTGGTGGAAATTCGGATTCAAGCACCACATCTTCTTCCGGCACATCCGCAAAGACAGAATCTGCAAAAGAAGTTGATACACCTGCGCCAATTGAATACACAGCCGTATCAGTCAATGATATGATGTCCGATCTTGACAGTAATGCAATGGGTGCATCTGATAAATACAAAGGCAAATATCTTGAGATCACCGGAAAGCTCAGCAACATTGATGCAGCCGGAAAATATATTGACCTTATGGCTGATGGAGATTTTGAGATTATTGGAGTCCAGTGTTACATCAAAAGCGACGACCAAAAAGCCAAAATAGCATCCATGTCAAAGGGCGACACTGTTACTTTAAAAGGAAAATGCACAGACGTTGGAGAAGTTCTTGGATATTCTCTTGACATTGAAGAAATAGAATAAAATAAAAACCGCCCCGGCATTGGCGTACCGGGACGGCGTTTATACATCTCCGAAGAAATGTAATATTCTGGCAAAACATATTGTATCATCTTCGGAGCAGTCGAGCAAGACAGAAAATTTGTTCGGCTGTTATTTTTATATCCAAAAGCAGCTATATAAAGAAAAGAGGAATAAAAATGGCGAAGAAAAGAAAGAAATATCCAAAACTGCCGAATAACTTTGGCTCTATCCGGTATCTTGGCAAGAACCGGAGAAACTGCTTCGCAGTGCATCCACCAGCTACACTGGGCGATAATGGTAAACTAAAACGTCCGCCGGCAATTTGCTACGTGGATGACTGGATAAAAGGTTTCACTGTCCTGACAGCATACAAAGCCGGCACGTATCAGCCCGGCATGGAACGGACTCTTGAGGTATCTCCTACAACGGATATAGATACTCTTATAAGCCGCTTGATTGCTGACTACAATACAATCAAGGGCGTAGAGGATAAACACCCGGAAATCAAGAAATTGACGTTCTCAGAGGTATACGAGCAGTTTTACGCGTGGAAGTTCCCAGAGGGGACAAAGCTGTCATACAGTTCAAAAGAAGCATATCGGACAGCTTATACAAACTGCACCGTTCTGCACAATCGCATATTCGAGGATTTAAAGGCTCCTGATATGCAAAAGGTTATTGATGATTGTAAGCTGAAAAAGCAAAGCCAGATGGCTATTTTGACTCTATTTAAGCAGATGTACAAATATGCCGTATACTCAGAAATCGTAACGGAAAACAAGGCATTATATGTCCATGTCAATGCTGATAATGATACTGAACATGGAACACCATTTTCCGATCAGGAGATGCAAGTGCTGTGGGATAATGCCAACGATCCAGAAGTGCAGCTCATTCTTATTATGTGCTATTCTGGTTGGAGAATTGGTGAAGTGTTAAAACTTACGACCAACTTGGAAGAGAAATACTTCCAAGGTGGAATCAAAACAAAAGCCGGTAAAAACAGAATCGTTCCGATACATTCTGCCGTATATCATTTTGTCGAACAGAAAGTACTGACGCAAGATGGAAAACTATGCGTATATACTCAGCAACATCACAGAAAAGCACTGTTCTATCCTACACTGGAACGATTAGGAATAGTCGGTGATCCGAAACACACGCCGCACGACTGCCGACACACCTTTTCTGCACTGTGCGAAAAATACGGTGTCCGGGAGAATGACCGAAAACGAATGCTCGGCCACTCCTTTGGTGGAGATGTTACAAATGCGGTATATGGTCACAGGACACTGGAAGAACTTCGGACAGAAATAGAAAAAATAAAAGTTCCATTTGTGACTAACTGTGACTAACGGAACCCATTTTAATCTTTCTAAAACAACCGAAATATCATTATCGAAATGCCGGAAACCCTATTAAAATCAACGTTTTCAGCGATTTTGCAAGGATTTCCCACATTTCATTTTCATTATTCTAATTCTATGAGCATCCACCTGAAATAATGCCATGACCGCCTCCTGAATATTTTGGACCACTACAGGATTTCCTCCGCCTTCCGCAGAAATCAGAACACCGGTCACCTGTATGGTTTCTGAATTATAGAAGCTCTGCCTGTCTTTCTTCTCATCTGTCATCAGGATAACCTGTGCCTTTCCCACCCCTTCCGTATTTTCAAGAAATGCTTCAAGTTTCTCTTCCAGAACACTTTTTTGCATATCTTCACTCTGCTCTCCTGCCGTATTTTTCTTTTGCTGCTTACTGGATACAGGCATCGCCGCTACTGCCAGAAGTACTCCGATGAGCAACAGGATTCCCCATTTTGCCGGATTCATTTCGGACAATCTGGATACAAATTCTGTTTTCTTTAAGTCCCCACTCTTCCACCAGCGCATCTTTAAGCTCCTTTCTCTCCTCCTGAGAAATTTCTGTCTTCAGTACAAGGTTTGCCTGCGTCTCCTCCCCTTCTATATTTACTTTCACCTTATATACTTCTATGCCTCTTTTTTCCAGAGTTTCCCGGATTTTCTGTTCCAGTTCCAGTTCGTAACCTTTTTCCAGATAGACTTTCTGAATATTCTGAAATTCCCGGAGTTCTTTCTCTCTGTTTTCTTCAGAAAAATTATCCAGAAAACTTTCCGTCAGTTCCGAACCTTTTCCAAGAATGGAAAATATCGGGGTACTCATCATAAAAATCAGCAGCAGGCCCATAAAAAAGCGTACATATTTCTCATACTTCTGGTCAGGTATCAGATTCAGAACCGCAGTGAAAAAGATATAAAATACTGCCAGATTCCGAATCCATAAATACAGCTCTTCTTTCATATGTTTCCTCCGGCAATCTTTCTGTCAGTTCATCAGGATACAGAAACTACAACTATCAGGAATGTCAGCATGCAAAGTACTTCTGCTGTCAGCAAAAGCTTTAAAAGCATTGCACATCCCTCCCCCATTGTACTCAGGGCTCCCACAACTCTTTTGTCAGAAATTGGCTGTGCAATCGCAGCCAGAAAACGATAAACCAGAGAAAGACTTCCATAATGGATAATCGGTCCTGCTCCAATCAGCAACAGAAGGATCACGATTACTGCGCCAAAACTGTTTCGCACCATCACTGCACTGGTCAGCACTAATTCTGTTACAGCGGTCACTGCATTTCCAATGCCGGGAATCGCACTCGCTGCCTTGCCAACAGCAGAACGCTTCATGGCATCCATCACCGGGCTCACCATATTCCGCACAATCTGCAGACCAACAATAGCTCCCAGAAGAGTTTTCAACCCCCAGTTTACAGCTACATCCAAAAGTTCTGCCATTTTTGTAAGCATCTCCTCTTTTGACAAATAATTAACCATTTTCAGAAGCAAACTCAGGTTTACGGCAGGCAGAAACAGATTTGCAAGAAGCCACTGAACCGCCCAGATCATCAGCAAAATTCCTTCATAAAATGCAGCAGCCGTTGATGATCCGGTTGATGCAGCCACTGTCATAAAATAAGCCGGAGACAGAACTTTCATGAAATCCGTCAGTCCAAGAAGCCAGTTTGTAAGCGTACTTCCAAGCCTTGAGAAATTCTCCATAAGCATTGTAAACAGCGCAAGATAGACAATATAAAAGCTGATACTGCCAGCCTGTCCGTTTCCGAAAACATCAGCAAACTCCGCCAGCACCGCTGCAATAAAAATCACAAGTAAAAGTTTCAGTATTAATCCTTTTTCATTCTCTATATCCGAAAAAAAGAGACTATACAAAAAGCTCCGTACAGTCTCTTTTGAAACAGGCTCCTCCCCGTTTATGATATTCATCAGTGCTTCTCTGACAGAAAAAACATGGTCATCCATGATCTCATCCAACATTTTCTGCACATCATCAATCTGTATCTCTTCCATTAGATTCTCCTGCAGGATCTGTACTGAAGAATCTTCTTTCTGTTCTGTCTGCGCAGCGGCATATACGGATACTATATGATTCTGAAAGAATGTAAGATATGACACTCTTCCTACCAAAAGTATACATGCCAGTATACACCAGTAACCTTTCCACAGATCTGCCTGTTCCCTGATACTTCTCTCTTTATCCTGCCTCATATCATAAACTCCGAAATCGTATCCAGAATTGCCAGCAGTACCGGCATACTCAGAACCATCACAGACAGTTTACAGAACAGGTCGATCTGTGTTCCGATCATCTGATATCCGGCATCTTTGCAGATTGCAGATGAAAACTGTCCGATATATGTAATCCCGATAATCTTAACCAGAACTGTGAGATAACTGCTGTCTATGGGGAAGCTTTCTCTCAGCCTGTTCATGGTTTCAAACAGATAAGAAACTTTTCCTGCTGCAAGACCAAGAATCAGAAAACCCGTCATCATGGTCACAAGTGCAGCAAATTCCGGTCTGGTTTCTTTTAGAATAAAACCAAGCATCATTCCGCAGATACCCATGATTGAAACTTTCACAATATCCATGCCATTCAAACCTCTTTCTGTTCTGTCAACTGCCATAACAGTTGATTTGAAATCACAGCACAAACAACTGCTGAATACTTTCAAACAGTTCATAAATATATGGAACAATCCAGAACAGCACCATCAGAAGCCCCGCCAGGCTTACCAGAAATGCCTGTTCATCCCTTCCACTGTGTTTTAGGATCTGGCAGAGAACAGAAACCAGAATCCCTACTGCAGCGATTTTAAAAATAAGACTTACCTCCACAGTCTCTCCTTTCCGGCTTCTGCTGCCAGATATAGCAAAACAGTAATCTACACAGTAAAGAAACAGATTATAAATACATACTCACCAAAAAAACACAGCCACAAATATTCCACCCAGTATTCCCATACTGCGGTATAATTTTCTTTTTTCACAAAAATCTTTCCTGAGTTCCCTGATCGCATATTCTGTTTCCTTTTCCATCAGATCCATCTGTTTTAGCTGCATATCCAGTCCAAGATAACCAAGCTGATCTCCCAGTGAATAAAATCTGTCTCTCTCTTCCTGCGAAAGACAATCCAGATCCAGACACTTTCCGGCCGATTCTCTGAAGATTGTCCCAAAGGAATCCCCTGTTTTTTCTTTCATTTTCTGTGCCGTAAGTATAAAAAATTCTCTGTACTTCCCTTCCAGTTTCCCGGAAGCACCTGTAAAGGCATCGTACAGAGATTTATTTCCATAACGTATTTCTCCTCTTAGGAGGATGATCATCCGTAAGATCATTTCCATCATCTTTTTGCGTCTGCCAAGTTCATTGCTCATGGCAAAACCGCAACCGATACCGGAAATTACAATTACACATAATCCTACTGTTCTAAGCATACTTTTCCATTTTCATCTAATACAGCTTTCAGACATCCTGCCTGAGCATTTTTGTCCAGGATAATATAACGTTCAAATACTTTCTCACCCATGAGCTTATAAAAAAATGGCTGATCCAGAACATCCTCCAGACAGCTTCCATGTGCAGTTGCGATCAGCTTACATCCGCAGTGGATCACTGAGTCAACTGCCTTGAAATCCTCTTCACAGCCTAACTCATCCACTGCAACCACATCCGGTGACATGGAACGGACCAGCATCTGCATACCTTCTGATTTCGGACAGCAGTCCAGCACATCTGTACGCATTCCCAGATCATTCTGAGGAATTCCCTGATAACAGCCTGCCAGCTCACTTCTCTCGTCCACCACACCTATTGTCAGACCCTGGGTATTGGCCCATCCATTACTGAGCTGCCTGATAATATCTCTGAGCAGCGTAGTCTTTCCACACCTTGGCGGTGAAATGATCAATGTATTTGCAACCCATTTCTCTGTACGGATATAAGGCATCACCTTATCCGCACATCCCTGAATCTCATGTGCCAGACGGACATTGATGCAGGAAATATATTTCATTCCCATGATCCTGCCCCGATCCAGCACTACCTTTCCGGTCACACCTACTCTGTGACCACCCTGAACACTGATAAATCCCTGTCTGATCTCATCCTCATAAGCATACAGGGAATATCCTGTGACATATTCCAGTGTTTCTTTCAGATCTTCCGTTGTCACCAGATACTGTTCCTGACCCGGTTTTCGCAGAAAACACTCTCCTCCGTCATAAGTTAAAAACAACGGACGCCCTACACGAAGGCGTATCTCATATAATTTATCATAATCCAGCTTCGCATCCATTAAAAGATTCCGGATATTTCCGGCAAACAGGTTTTCAATCTGCTGCGCTTCTATATGTCTCACCTCTTTACACTTAATATATGTGGACAAACCGATTTTAGTACTCTTCCTGATAAGACTCTTCCATTTTTATCAGATTCAGCTTCAGAACCCGGTCTACCACATTTCCTGCATACCCCCTGTACGCATAAGCTCCTGATTCAAAGAGTACGTAAAGTTCATCCCCTTCTACAACAATCTGCTCGATCATCTCAGGCATTCTGTATGATCTTGCAGAATTTTCATTGACATACAGACGTTTATCCGACTGTTCATAAAAAACAATCCTGGATGGCAGAATACCAAAAGAATGAGACAACAACAGCTTATCGTTATAAAAAGCCATTCCCTGTGCCTGTTCTGATATTGTAGAATAATCCAACGGAACCGCCATTTCAAACATCATGCCAAGTTCCTCATTAAAAGTATTCACCAGATCACCTTTTGAATCCACCGCATATCTCGCGATGGTGCTCTCTGTATATTTGTTAAAACATCCTACATACAGGCACCCCTTATAGAAAGTCATAAAAGAATCTCTCACGATTCCATAAAGACTACATGTCTGATTTACCTGCACAGGCATATGGTTATCCGCATAATTATAGTCACGCAGCACATCCATCTTAATGCTGATCGCCTGCGCGATTCCATTGGTATTTGAAGAATACCACAGCATATCATGTTCCTGATCATAGGCAAGTCCGCCTACATGAGGCAGACCTGGCAGGACTACCTCTTTGATAAATCTGTGAGTTTCTTTGTTGATCACATAAATAACAGAGTTATGTTTTTCCGTATGACAATAGGCACTTACAAGTACATACTCATCGGTCACTGCAAGTCCCTGAGGAGTCATGGAAGTACATACCGCCTGTTTTGTACCCTCTGCATTCAGGAATGTTCTTGTATATCTCAGTCCGGGAATAATATAAGTTCCGTACTCTTTTTCTTTTTTTCTGCCCTCAAAGGCAAAGGTATTTAACTCCTCCTGCTGCGACAGCATCTGTATCTGTCCACGTAATGAATACACTGCAGCATCCTGGTTGGTTACCGGATATTTTGCAGGAGGTTCCGTCTTACCCCTGTATACGAAAGCATATCCCCAGAAAGCCAGTCCAAGTGCCAGTACTGCTACAAGAATCTTCACTGCCAGTCTCCGGATTTCTTTCTTCGTTTGTCTGTTCATGTCTTACCCAAGTATGATGTCTTCATATTTCCAGTTGATTTCCATGGGATTCATTGCCCATACTGCTCCACTGTAACCGTCTTCCATATCAAGCAGCATATGACTGCCTTCATCCATGGATATAGTCCTCATGTCTCTGGAAAGCCCCTCACCGGTCCATTTGATATAAGCTTCCCTCAGTACCCACTGTTCAAAAAATTTCTTTTCCACATTTATATCTGAAAGAATTTCGAGATACTGTTCCCGGGGTACCATACGTCTGAGCATTCTTTCATAATTGGCTCTGCAATGAATCTGCACATCAATTCCAACCTCCTGATCAGCCAGAATACATACCACATATTTTCCGGAATGACTGATATTATAATGCAGGGACGGACGATAGGAAAGGAATGGTTTTCCATGTTCTCCCTCTGCTCTGGGTTCATTGTACAGATTGATTCCATATTCTTTTTTCAGTGCGATTTCCAGAAGTTTCTCTGCGATCATATGCTCCATATGTGCGCCTTCATATTCTTCCCGTATTTTTGTACAGTAAATAATTCCTTTATTCATAGGCCTGTCTCCTCAAGAAACCGGGAAGGCTCCCGTTCCTTCTCATACTGGCGTTTCACATAGGCAAGCACCAGCTTCTTTTTCGCCCTGGTCATCCCTACATAAAACAATCTTCGTTCTTCTTCCACTGCTTCTGCCAAAACCGCCTTGCGATATGGAATGCTTCCTTCATTAACATTCAGAATATACACAATATCATATTCCAGACCTTTTACCGCATGGAGTGTAGATATAGTCACTCCTTCTTTTTTATCCTGCTGTTTCCTTGCCTGTTCATTCAGGCGCTTCGTATATTCTTCTATGTAAGCCTGCCACTTCGCCAGGGTTTTCATGCCTTTTGCACTCTCATGGATCCGGTCCAGGGTCTCAAGCAGTTCCTCTGGTTTTATTTTACGATACTGTGCATATTCACGCAAGTATTCTTCGAATCCCATTCCTTTTCTGATAAAATTAATCGCAGCAAAAGGGGAAAGAGTACCAAGAATCCTCAGATGCGTTTCCAGTGTGGTAATCCTGTCGCACATCCAATCTTTGTCTTTATAATATTCCCGAAGTTCATTAAAATTAATCTGCGAACTGTTCAACGCTTCTCTGGAAATATAGCGATTTGGCCGGTTCATGATCTCCAGAAAATTCTTCCTGCTCCTGTCTCCTGCTGCCATTTCAAGATAAGCCAGAAGCGCCCGGCAGATCCAGTGGCGGAAAAGATTGGGAAGCTGTTCTTTCATTGTAAAAGGAACCTGATATTCCATCAGCACATTGATCAGACCTTCCGATTCCTGATTTGTACGAAGCAGGATTGCCGTATTCAGCAGATCCTCGCCGCGCTCCATTCTTTTTTTCAGTGCTGCCACCACGCACATATACTCTTCTCTTGGATTATCAAATTCCTTGCACGTCACAGGCATCCCTTCTTCATTTGGAGTATCCAGCTGCTTTTTGAAACGTCTGGTATTACATCCGATCACTTCCATGGCTGTACGCAGGATATTCTTACTGCACCGGTAATTCACATTCAGAAGGACTGTCTCTGCCTTCGGATAATCCTTTGTAAAATTTAACATAATCTCTGGTCTTGCGCCCCGGAAATGATAGATGGACTGGTCATCATCCCCTACAATAAACAGGTTATTGACAGGTGCCGCCAGCATCTGCAAAATCTTGTATTGTAAGCTGTTGATATCCTGAAACTCATCCACCAGAATGTAGACAAATTTTCTTCTCCATGCATTCAGGATATCCTGTCTCTGAGAAAAAAGTTCATAACAACAGAGGATCATATCATCAAAATCCAGCTTGCGTTTCGCCTTCAGAGCCTGCTTATAGCCATGAAAAATGTCCCTGAATATCTCATCCGAGCAACAGGATGCATAATAATGCTCCGGAGAAATACAGTTCCCCTTTACAACACTGATTTCCCTGGCAACTTCTTCAATGAAATCTCCCTCCTGAGCCATTTCCTGGCCATATTTCTCAGTCATCTCACGTAGAATACTGAATTTTTCTTCCTCAGAAAGAATATTGGCCGCACTCAGATGATAGGCCGCTTTCAAAATCCCATAAAAAATTCCGTGGAAAGTTCCAAAAGTCACTTCGCTTCTGTTCTGTCCCACGAATTTCAAAAACCGTTCTTTCATCTCTGTTGCCGCTGCTCTGGAAAAAGTTACAACCAAAATAGAAGAAGCCGGTATCTTCCCCTCATTGATCATGTATGCAGTTCTCTCCACAATAACGGAAGTTTTCCCCGAGCCGGGACCTGCCAGGACCATCATAGGTCCTGACAGGTGAGTGATTGCCCGAAGTTGAGATGGATTTCTCTTCATATTTATTTGCTTAATTTCTCAATAGCTGCCTTTACTCGTTTGATTGTCTCGTCTTTACCGATGATCTCCATGATCTCAGTAGCACCGGCCGGCGTCATCTGCTTGCCGGAAACAGCAGTACGCAGAGGCCACATTACATATCCGTTCTTATAACCATGCTCTTTTACAAATGCACTTAATGTTTCAAATAACGGATCATTTGTATAATCTTCCTGTTCTTCCAGAACCGGAAGTACTTCTTTTAATACTGTAAGAGAAGTCTCTTCATTTGTCTTCATTTTCTTATGGCAGTACATGGCGGAATCATATTCCGGTACTTCCTCAAAGAAGTCAATCAGAGCCGGAATGTCAGGGAATGTTTCGATTCTGGTCTGTACCATTCCTGCAATCTTTTTGAAGTTGTAGTCTTTCTTCAGAACTTCTTTCATATACGGAAGTGCTCTCTCATAGAATTCATCCGCATCCATTTTCTTGATATACTCACCATTCATCCAACGAAGTTTCGCAATATCAAATACTGCCGGAGATTTATTGATATGATGATAATCAAATACCTGTACCAGTTCATCCAGTGTAAAGATCTCTCTGTTGTCAGAAGGACTCCATCCGAGAAGTGCCACATAGTTGATGATCGCTTCTGAAACAAATCCCTGATCAAGCAGGTCTTCATAAGAGGAATGTCCACAACGTTTGGAAAGCTTCTGGTGTGTCTCATCTGTGATCAGCGGACAATGTACATAAACCGGGATATCCCATCCGAAAGCTTCGTAGATACGGTTGTATTTCGGAGCTGAGGAAAGATACTCGTTACCTCTTACTACGTGTGTGATCTCCATTAAATGGTCATCGATTACGTTTGCAAAGTTATAAGTTGGGTATCCGTCAGATTTGATCAGAATCAGATCTTCCAGTTCCTCGTTGTTTACTGTGATATCTCCGTAGATTACATCATGGAATGTTGTAGTTCCCTCTGTCGGCATGTTGAAACGGATTACGTGTGGTTCTCCTGCATCAAGACGACGCTGTACTTCTTCTTTGGAAAGTTTAAGGCAGCGTTTGTCATAAATGGAAATCTCTTTTCCTGCCACAACACGTTTCATACCTTCCAGTTCTTCCTTCTTACAGAAACAGTAGTATGCATCACCCTGTTCTACTAACTGCTGTGCATATTTCAGATAGATTCCCTGTGCCTGACGCTCACTCTGAACATACGGTCCAAAGCCTTTGTCCTTGTCCGGACCTTCATCATGGAGAAGTCCTGTTTTTGCAAGAGTACGGTAGATAATATCTACAGCGCCTTCTACGTAACGTTCCTGGTCTGTATCTTCAATACGGAGGATGAAATCTCCGCCTTCATGTTTTGTAATAAGGTATGCATATAATGCTGTTCTTAAATTTCCAACATGCATTCTGCCTGTAGGGCTTGGTGCAAATCTTGTTCTGATCTTGGTCATAACTTTTTTCACTCCTGAATTTTTTATATATTCAAAATCTGTAAAAAAAGACCCTGCTTAAAAGCAGCGCCTTTCTACTTTCGGGTTTATTATACGTCAGAGGCTTTCTTATTTCAAGTCGGGATGGAGGAAATTTTAAAAAAGTTTGTTATGGAAAGGGACGCATGGGAAGCAATTATGTTTGGGGGCTCAGTTTCGGAACCATTGTATTTCTAGGCATTCGGGAAGCCGCTAAAATCATGAGCCGCTCTCTCAAACTCGCTCCGTTGCAAACTCCGCTCAGACAGTGAAACGATCGGCTCATAACGCGGCTTCCCAAATACCAAGAACTACAATGAACCCTCAAATTCGCCCCCAAACATAATTGCTTCCCATGCTGACTATCGGCTATATAACATATTTAGTGTACAACAATAAAGAATATACCACTCCTGACTTTACAGAACAATTAGCTAAATAACATATCTGCTACACAACATAACTATAGTAACCCTAAGAAAGTGCATGACAACCTGCAACAAAACAGCGCAGAAAAATATTTTATTTGGAGTGCATTTGCAGGGGTCTTAGATATTCTTAGTTCTCAGAAATCTGCGTTATGAGCCGGCTGCATCACTGTCTGAGCGAAGTTTGCAACGGAGCGAGTTTGACAAGACGGCTCATGCCTTTAGCAGATTTCTGAGAGCTTAGAATATCTTAGACCCCGAAACCGCACTCCAAATAAAATATTTTTCTGCGCGTCCCTTTTAACATCGTGCTACATCTTACGAAACCTCTCATACCGTTCCTGTGCAATCTGCAGTCCACTTTTACCAGCTTGTTTCTCCAGGAACTGCTTCATTCTGATCTTCATATATTCTGCAATTTCCGGCAAATTCTCCTCACTTGCAGGATATTCCTCCGGTATGATCCGTTCAATGATTCCCAGTTCTTTCAGATGAGCCGCCGTTACTTTCATGACCTCCGCAGCTTCCGGTGCCTTTCTGCTGTCTTTCCAGAGAATGGATGCAAAGCCTTCCGGTGAAAGGATGGTGTAGGTTGCATTTTCCATCATCCAGACTTCATTGCCGACTGCAAGTGCAAGTGCACCGCCACTGCCGCCTTCACCAATTACAACCGAAAGAACCGGCACCTTCAAATCGGACATTTCCAGAAGATTCCTTGCAATGGCTTCGCCCTGTCCCCGTTCTTCTGCTTCCAGTCCACAGAATGCCCCCGGAGTGTCTACAAATGCAATGACTGCACGTCCGAATTTCTCTGCCTGTTTCATCAGTCGAAGAGCCTTTTTGTACCCTTCCGGTGATGGCATTCCGAAGTTACATCTGATGTTTTCTTTTGTAGTATGCCCTTTACGGATTCCGATTACTGTAACGGGCTGTCCGTCCAGTGTAGCAATGCCGCCGATGATGGCATTGTCGTCTCTGACACCTCTGTCACCATGAAATTCCATGAAATCATCAAAAATGGCATCAATATATTCCGCTGCTGACGGACGGTCACTGCTTCTGGCAATCTGGACTCTGTCCCAGGCTGTGAGATTTTTTTGTTTCTTCTGCTTTTTCTTTTTGCCAAAAGTATCGAAAGATCTGGCAGATGTTTCCTGTGGAAATTCTCCGTAACATTTTCTGGTATCATGCAGTTTCAGGATCAGCGAAAGAACATCCCGCATAGAGCCTCGTTCAACAATTCCGTCGAGAAATCCATGTTCCAGAAGAAATTCCGGTCTCTGGAAGCCCTCCGGCAGTTTCTGACCTATAGTCTGTTCAATGACTCTCGGGCCGGCAAATCCGATCAGTGAGCCTGGTTCTGCAAGGATAATATCTCCAAGCATGGCAAAGCTTGCTGTAACGCCACCGGTAGTCGGGTCTGTCAGCACAGATGTGTAGAGAAGCCCTGCCTGGGAGTGACGTTTAATGGCTGCGGAGGTTTTTGCCATCTGCATCAGTGATACGATTCCTTCCTGCATTCTGGCACCGCCGGAGCAACAGAACAGAATGACCGGAAGTCCCTGTTTTGTTGCTTCTTCAAATGAGCGGGTGATCTTTTCTCCCACCACATATCCCATGGAAGCCATGAGAAATCTGGTATCCATGGCTCCGATCACTGTACGGATTCCTCCGATGGTGGCTTCTCCGATGAGAATTGCCTCATCAAGGTGTGTTTTTTCTCTCAGATCCTCAATTTTCTGCGGATAATCCGGATAGTCCAGTGGATTGCTGTTGTCAATTCCTGTGAACCACTCTTTAAAACTTCCTTTATCTGCGATCATTTTGATCCGACGTTTCGCACTGATTCTGAAATATCCTCCGCATTTCGGGCACACATAGGCGTTGGATATTACGTCTTCTCTGTAAACCATTTCTCCGCACTTTGGACATTTAATCCATAAACCCTCAGGTACGGAAACAGATGCGGCCTGTTTATGCCGGTCTTCTGAAACTGTTTTCTTAAAAAATCTCTTTAAGTCTGCCATTAAAATCCTGCTCCTTCATGTAACCCAATTTGATGTTGCTTTCAGACAACAAAATGACATTAATAACTATTAATCAAACTAATTCTATCAAAATAATTTTATCGATTCGCTTATCAATTACCTTTTAATAAATATGTGATTTCTACTGAACTATAAAATATATTTGTACCAGATTTTCTTTTACAGGTTCGGATAATGCTGTGGAATGAAATCAGTTGTAATGTTTCCCTCCTGAAAATCCGGCTGATTGAGAAGCTCATATAAGAAATCTACGTTGGTCTTTACTCCTTCAATCGCAACTTCTCCAAGTGCACTGATCATCTTTCGAATGGCACTGCGGCGGTCTCTGTCATAGACAATGATCTTGGCAATCATGGAATCATAGTAGGGCGGGATTGCGTAGTCATTATAAACTGCTGTATCCACGCGGATTCCGTTTCCACCGGGAAGATGTAAGTCAGTGATCTTACCAGGGCATGGCATGAAATGTCTCTCAGGATCCTCGGCATTGATTCTGCATTCCATGGCGTGGCCGCGGATTTCTATGTCTTTCTGCTGAACGCTTAACGGTTCACCTGCCGCAATGCAGATCTGCTCTTTGATCAGGTCTACACCAGACACAAATTCTGTTACCGGATGTTCTACCTGAATTCTGGTGTTCATTTCCATGAAATAAAATTCTCCGGACTGATCCAGAAGAAATTCTATGGTTCCTGCACTTTCATAGCCTGCTGCCTTTGCTGCCCGTACTGCTGTCTCACCCATTTTCTTTCTCAGATCATCAGAGATTGCAATACATGGAGACTCTTCGATCATTTTCTGGTGACGTCTCTGAACAGAGCAGTCTCGTTCTCCCAGATGAACTACATTTCCGTATTTATCCGCAAGAATCTGCACTTCAACATGTCTGGGATTCTCCACAAACCGTTCCAGATACATGGTATTATCGGAGAAGGAATGGACCGACTCCTGCTGTGCTGTCTCAAACAATTTGGCAAATTCCTGTTCATTTCCGGCTACACGCATTCCTTTTCCACCGCCGCCTGCTGATGCTTTGATCATGACCGGAAAACCGATTTCCTTTACAGCTTCCAAAGCCTGCTCTACTGTGTAGACCGGTTCCTTTGTGCCGGGCACTACCGGGACTTTAGCTTTCCGCATTGTGTTTTTCGCCTCAGATTTATTTCCCATTCTGGAAATTACTTCTGCGGAAGGACCAATAAATGCCACATTACATTTCTCACACATTTCCACAAAACGGCTGTTCTCTGAGAGAAATCCAAATCCCGGGTGGATTGCTTCTGCTTTTGTGGCAATGGTAGCACTTAAGATTCGCTCCATGTTCAGATAGCTGTCTGATGACTGTGCCTTTCCGATGCATACTGCTTCATCTGCAAGCTGGGTATGCAGGGCATCTCTGTCTGCTTCTGAGTATACGGCTACTGTGCGGATTCCCATCTCACGACATGCCCGGATGATCCTCACTGCAATCTCACCACGATTGGCGATCAAAATTTTATTAAACATCTGTTATGCTCCTACTGCAAAAGTCAGCTCTGCGATCACTGCTACCTTACCGTCCTGGTTTGTTGCCTTTGCTTTTCCCACTCCCATGGGACCTTTTTCCTTAATGATCTCTACTTCGAGAGTAAGGGTATCTCCGGGAACTACCTTGTTCTTGAATTTTGCATTGTTGATTGATGCAAAATATGCGATCTTTCCTTTATTTTCCGGTTTACTCAGAATTGCAACTGCACCTGTCTGCGCAAGCGCTTCAACGATCAGAACTCCCGGCATAACCGGTTCCTGTGGGAAGTGTCCTGCAAAATGCGGCTCATTATAGGTAACACATTTCTTTCCTGTTGCCTTCACACCCGGCACCAGTTCTTCAATAGTATCAATCAGGAGGAACGGGTGTCTGTGGGGAATGATCTCCATAATTTCTTTTGTTGTAAGTTTCATAGTTTTTTACCTCCTTCTTCTATTCTATCACAAACATCGGCTGTCCGAACTCTACCATCTGCTCGTTTTCTACAAGGATTTCTTTTACTGTACCATCAAATTCTGATTCAATCTCGTTCATCAGCTTCATTGCTTCCACAATGCCAAGGACCTGACCTTTGCTTACTTTATCTCCTACTTTTACAAAGGGGGGATTTTCCGGAGAAGATGCTGCATAATAGGTACCTACAAGAGGAGATTTTACCACACTTCCTGTCTGTACTTCATCGTTAACAGCATTGACGGATTCTACATGTACAGCCTGCTGCACTACCGGCTGATACTGCTGAGCATCTGCCGGATCAGTATTGACTGCCATCTGCTGTACAATTGTTTTCTCTTTTGACATGGAAATATTTAAGGTATCGTCCTGCAGGTTAAATTCTGTGAGATCTGAATCGCTGACTGCGTGGATCAGTTCTAATATATTTGCCAGTTCCATTTATTTCCTCCTGCTGAAATAGCTATATTATAAGATCACTGTCGTATATTGTTTTCAAAATCACCATACCATTTATTATCTACGTGATCAGTCTTCGTACTTTTTAATAAGTAAGGATGCGTTATGTCCGCCAAAGCCAAGAGAATTGGTAAGTGCATATTTGATATCCATCTTTACATTACCGTTTCCTACATAATCCAGGTCACACTGTTCATCCGGCACCTTATAACCAACAGTCTGATGGATCAGACCTTCCTGAAGTTCTTTTACACAGGTGATCACTTCCACTGCACCGGCAGCTCCCAGAAGATGTCCTGTAATAGATTTTGTAGAATTTATTTTCATTTCTTTTGCGTGTTCACCAAATGTTTTCTTAATGGCAATTGTTTCAAATAAGTCATTATGATGTGTGCTTGTGCCATGTGCGTTTACATACCATACATCATCTGTGGAAATTCCTGCTTCTTTTACAGCCCATTCCATAGCTTTGGCAGCACCGGAACCGTCCTCTGCAGGGGATGTAATGTGATAAGCATCTCCTGTTGCACCATATCCGACAACCTCGCCAAGGATCTTCGCTCCACGTGCTTTGGCATGCTCCAGTTCTTCCAGAACTACCACGCCGGCACCCTCACCCATTACAAAACCGCTTCTTTCTTTGTCAAAAGGGATGGAACATCTCTCAGGATCTGTGGATGAGGTCAATGCTGTCAGTGCCGCAAAACCACCAAAGCCTGTTGGTGTGATAGCTGCTTCCGTTCCACCTGCAACCATAACATCTGCATCAGAGCACTGAATAGTACGGTATGCTTCTCCAATGCTGTGGGTTCCTGTTGCACAGGCAGTTACAACATTAATGTTCTTTCCGCGGAGTCCAAACTGAATGGAAACATTTCCGGATGCCATATTGGAGATCAGAAGAGGAATCATCAGAGGATTCAGTCTTCCTGGTCCCTTTGTGTTGAGAATTTCGCAGGATTTCTCTACCACCTGCATACTTCCGATACCGCTTCCCACGCTACAGCCTACACGGAAGGGATCTTCTTTTGTCATATCCAGTCCGGACTGCTCAATAGCTTCTTTTGCTGCTGCTACCGCATACTGGCTGAAAAGCTCCATACGTTTTGCAGATTTGAAATCCATATAATCCTTTGGATTAAAATTGTTGATCTCTGCTGCCATATGCGCTCTGTAATTTGTGGAATCAAAACGTGTTACTTCTGCAAAGTTTGTTTTTCCTTCTTTTACGCTGTTCCAAAATTCTTCTACACTAAGGCCTACCGGAGTGATTGCTCCCATACCTGTAATTACAACTCTTCTCATTTTGTTCTCCTTATTTATACGTTCATACCGCCATCTACGCTGATGACCTGTCCTGTAATATAGTCTGCTTTGTCTGATGCCAGAAATACTGCTGTATTTGCAATATCCTCAGGCTTTCCGAAACGTCCCAGGATAATCTGCTTACATGCATTTTCCCTGATTTCTTCTGAGAGTACTTCTGTCATCTCTGTGTCTACAAATCCGGGTGCAATGGCATTTACCGTAATTCCCCGGCTGCCCAGCTCTCTTGCCATTGTTTTTGTCAGACCGATCACACCTGCTTTGGATGCAGCATAATTTGCCTGGCCCACATTTCCGAGGATTCCGGAAACAGAAGAAATATTGATGATCTTTCCACTTCTCTGTTTCAGCATCTGACGGGCACTGTGACGGATTGTATTGAATGTACCTTTCAGGTTTACATTAAGTACAGAATCGAAATCCTCTTCTTTCATTTTCATGATCAGACCATCTTTGGTAATTCCTGCATTATTAACCAGAATATCAAGGTGTCCGTATTCTTTAACTATATCTTTGATCATTGCTTCACAGGCTACGAAATCACTGACATTGCATTTATATATGGAAGCTTTTCCACCGTTTTCTTCGATGGTCTGTTTTACTTCCTTCGCTCTCTCTTCAGAACCATTGTAATTGATAACCACCTCTGCACCTTCCTTTGCAAGAGCAATAGCAATGGCTCGTCCGATTCCACGTCCTGCACCTGTAATCAGGGCAATTTTATTTTTCAGCATTTTACAGACACTCCTTTCTCACTTCATCCAGATCTTCTGTTTTCTCAACATGTAATGCTTTTACATTTCTGTTGATCTTTTTGAGAAATCCTGTCAGAGTTTTTCCCGGTCCAATCTCAATAAAAGTATCTACACCATCATCAATCATCTGTTCTACACACTGCTGCCAGCGCACAGAGGATGAAACCTGGCTGACAAGCAATTCCTTTACCTGCTCCGGTCCTGTCACATACTGTGCAGTTACATTTGTCACATAAGGTACTGTAAATGACTGGATTTCTACCTTCTCAAGTTCCTGTCCCAGTTTTTCCCCTGCGCCTTTGAGAAGCTCACAGTGAAATGGGCCACTGACTTTAAGAGGAATCACACGTCTGGCGCCTGCTGCCTTTAATGCCTCCCCTGCTGCTGCAACTGCTGTCTCCTCGCCTGTGATCACAATCTGTCCCGGACAGTTATAATTTGCAATGGATACAATTCCCTGTGTCTCATTGCAGATTTTTTCAATCAGCTCTGCATCTGTTCCAAGAACAGCGGACATTGCACCACCTGTAGGATATGCCTCCTGCATAAAAATTCCTCTTTTTCGCACTACAGTAAATGCATCCTCTTCCTTCATAACACCGGAGGCCACCAGTGCTCCGTATTCTCCAAGGCTCAGTCCAGCATTTACCTGAGACCTGATTCCGGCTTCCTCTACAGCTCTTAAGATTGCAATTTCTGCTGTCAGCATGGCAATCTGTGTATATTCTGTAATATTTAATCTGTCATTTTCTTCAAAGCATAAAGCTTCTACATCAAGCCCGGATGCTTTTGATGCGTTTTCAAATACTTTGCGGCTTACAGCATATTTTTCATAGAAATCTTTCGCCATTCCTGTATACTGTGCGCCCTGTCCCGGAAATACAAATGCAATTTTAGACATATCATTTTCCTTTCCTTTATTTTTATGTTTATATCAGATGATAACAATTTGTTTCTGATTGCAAATTATTTTAGTTTAAAATATTTTGATACTCAAATTATAATGTCAAAAAATTCTCCCCGAAGCCATCTCTGGCTCCAAGGAGTTATTTGTCATTTCTATATGATTAAGCCTCTACACCTTTGTTTTTCAGATAATCCATAACAGCTCCGACTGTTGTTAAATCTGTAAGATCTTCAGCCGGGATCTCAATATTGTATTCATCTTCCAGAGCCATAACCAGCTCAAACAGGTCAAGTGAATCTGCGCCAAGATCATCCTTGAAAGAAGTTTCAGCAGTAATTCCTGCTGCATCACAATTTAACTGCTCTGCGATCATTTCACTCATTTTTTCTAACATAATTTTCTCTTCTCCTTTAATTCAAGCCCCGGAATGCTTCTCTTTTTCCTGCTCCGGTTATCACTTGTTTTTTATTATTTTTGTTAAGCAGATGATGATTCTGCTTTTTCTTGTTTTCAACCTTATCATCCGTCAGACCAGTAAATACGTCTCATTTATTCAGATTTGGTTTTATCGGGATTGATTACTTTGATGTTCAAAGTATATATTCTTCCCTCCTGTTTGTCAAGCACTATTTTATTACATTTTTTATTCCTCAAATTTAATCTGCCTTGCCACACTCAGCGCAAGTCCCATCTCTGCCATAAGGAATACGATCGACGTACCTCCATAACTGATAAACGGAAGAGTGACACCTGTATTCGGCATAAGGTTTACAACAACCGCAATATTAAGAATAACCTGCAATGCTATGTGAATAAAAATCCCACTGACCATAAGTGAGCCAAACATATCCGGTGCATTCTGTGCAATAACAAACAGCCTGTATAACAGATATGCATAAAGCATCAGCACGATAAGACCTCCAAAAATCCCCAGTTCTTCACAGATAATTGAAAAAATCATGTCATTCTGTGCCTCAGGTACACTTCCCAGCTTCTGAATACTGTTTCCAAGTCCTCTGCCAAAAAATCCTCCCGAGCCAATCGCATACAATGCCTGAATTGTCTGATACCCCCAACTGTCCGCATATTCTTCCGGATGAAGCCATACCATGATTCGTCTCAGACGAAAGCTTCCACTTCCATCAACACTCACTGTTGCATTCAGAAAAATGACTCCGATCACTGCCAGCGCAATAACAACACCTGCAATAATAATAAAAATCTTAATATCCGGGTGAGCCACAAAAATCAGTCCTGCAGTAATACAGAAAATAATAATTGCTGTACTCAGATTGTCCGTAAATACATATGCAGCCAGTGCCAGTCCGCCTCCCACAACAGCAAGAACCATACAGCCCTTTAAGGTATGGACTTTCTTTCCCATATGCACGATCATATATGGGAGGCAGACAATAACTGCTATCTTGGCAAGCTCTGCCGGCTGGAACTGAACCGGTCCAAGATTCAGCCATCTCTGGGCACCATGAGAAGACTGCCCCAGCGGTGTTTTTACCAGTGCCATCAACACCAGTGCCGCTACATACAAAGCTGTGCTAAAACGGTTCAGTATCCGATAATTGAGCCTGGAAATGATCAGTGCCATGATAATACATGCCACGCTGATGATGGCCTGTTTTTTAAAAAAATACATGTCGCTTCCGTAATTTATCTGAGCCATATAGGAGCTTGTACTGTACAGCATGATAAGCCCAAAACAGGTCAGCAGTACAATAACTGCTACCAGACTGTAATCATAATAATCTGTTTTTGTTTTTCGACGCACCCTGCTCTTGGAAGATGCTGTTGAATACGACTTTTTTTGTGATTTTGTATTTTCCATTTAATCACCTGATGCTTTCTTGTTTTCTAAAATTCCCATCTGACTTTTTTTATTATAACAGAAAGCTTTTTCATAAGCAATGGGGCAGTTGCCTGATTGCATCTGCCCCATTTTAGATAAGTCTGGCTGTTCATCTTTCCCTTATTCTGTATGTCTCAGGTTTATGATATCTATTTCTCATCATCACTGATTTCAATCGGGTCAGATTCGAAAATAAATTTAACATTTCCGTCCATATCGCCGGATCTGTCTGTGAATGTTGTGTACATTACATCGTCAGACTGGATTACCTCAAATCTGTCAAGAATATCCTGAAGATCTCCGTTTACTGTATCATCCAGTTTCTTAATACCTTCTTTATAGAATTTCTTCTGTCCTTTGTTCAGTTCTTTTGCTCCGTCATTCAGATCGCTGATACCATCTTTAAGCTGATCACTGCCATCAGAAAGCTTATCTGCACCATCCATTAATGTCTGAGTGCCGGATACAAGGCTGCCTGTTCCTGATGCAAGGGTCTGTGCTCCGGATACAAGTGTCTGGGTTCCTGATGCAAGCTTAGATGCTCCGCTGTTTAATGTAGAACTGTTCGAAGAAAGCTGATCTGCTCCGCTGTACAGTGTTCCACTGTTAGATGCCAGAGTTTCCACACCACTTGTAATCTGACCTGTTGCAGAATTGATCTGAGACATACCACTGGTCAGGCTCTTTCTTGCGCTCTTAAGAGTCTTGGCTCCTTTTAACAGTGTCTGTGCATTAACATTATTTTCGCCCTGAAGCTGTGCAATTCCATCTGTCAGTGTCTTTCCGGAACTAAGCAGTGTATCTGCGCCGGAAATCATCTGTTCTGTGCTTGCTTTTGCAAGGCTTTCATATCCACTCTGGAGAGATTTATTTGCAGTAGTCAGCTGATCAGAACCTGCTTTCAGCTGATCGATTCCCTGCAGCATTTCCGGAAGCTGCTGTCCAAGTCCGGTAAATAATGTACTCATCTGATTTACTGCTGTAGCAATCTGGGTTCCTGACTGAGCAAGCTGGGTTCCACTTGCTTTTAATGTGCCATCATTAGAAGTAAGCTCTTTTGCACCTGCATTTAACTGTGATACAGTCTCCTGCACTGTCTGCATTCCCTGAGTTAATGCCTGTAATTGCTGTTTCATCTGTTCAACACTGCTGTTGACTGCCTCTTCCTGTGCATCTGCTGTTGATTCTGCACTGGACGCAGATGCCCTTAAAGCGTCTGCTGCTGACTGCAATGCTGACGTATCAGGTGCGGAGGCTGTAATTGTGGATGTATCAATATTAGATGCACTGTCCTCAGCTGCCTGAATAGAACCTAACGCACCATCAATCGCAGCTTCTACAGCAGCTGCTGTTTCATCATCCATATTGCTGGTATCAATATTATACAAAGCAGATTCTGCTGCTTCCAGCTGACTGCTGACTGCTGCAACTCCTGCATCTACAGAAGATGCATCTACAGAAGCCTCTGCGGAATCACTGATCCAGGATTCAATTGCATCTGCCTGACTGTTCATGGTTTCAGCACTGTCATTTAACTGTCCGGACATTGCATTTGCACTTTCTTCTATTTCTGAAGCTGTGGAAGCTCCCATGTTTTCAAGTGAGCTCTCAAGCTGGCTCAGTCCTGATGCAAGCTGTTCTACACTTTCAATATACTGGCCAACTGCAGAAGTGTAATCAGAAACGCCTGTTGTATAAGCCGTCATGCTGTCACTGAAATTAGCAATCTGATTTGCATCGATTTTAGATGAAAGAGCTGTCATTTTTTCTACAGCAGTCTGGATTCCATTTACAGCAGTATCAATTCCCGGAACAACCTGACCAATCCCATCCACTAAGCTCTTAATACCACCAGCATACTGACCCACACCGCCTGCAAGCTGATTAACTCCTGCAATATACTGCTGCATTCCGTCTGTCAGAGTAGTTGTTCCTGTTACATAACTCTGCACACCGCCTGCAAGCTGATTGCCGCCTGCAACATATGCATTTACACCATCGGAAAGAGATTTCATTCCAGCCTCATATTCAGCCATCTTGCTGTCCAGCGTATCTACTCCTGCTGTATATTGTTTGATTCCATCTGAAAGTGTGTCTGCCCCTGCTGTATAAGAGGAAACACCACTGTTTAAAGTCTGTGCCCCTGTATTCAGTGTCTGTGCTCCGCTGCTTAATTCCTTTGCTCCGTCATCCAGTTCTTTTGCTCCGTCATTCAGATCACTGACACCACTTTTCAGAGTTCCGATTCCATCATAAAATTCTTTATATTTGTCATTGAGTTTATTAGTTCCATCATAAAGATCTTTGGTTCCGTCTACCAGTTTTACTGCTGCATCCGTCAGATCTTTCATTGAATCCTTCAGCTCATCCAGTCCATCCACATCATTCAGATCAATATCTTTGAAAATATCTGTAAGTGCTACGGTAAATGTAGAATTCATCTCACAGTCTGTAACATCTGCTTCCACTGTAAATCCTTCAGGGATATTCACTTCATCTGCAATATCAGAAGACATATCCAGACTTTCTTTCATTCCCGGCATACCAAAACCGACAACAACATTTCTGCTTCCGTCAGAAATAACCTTACCGTTATCTACTGTAATATTGGAGAAATTATCTGTAGAAAGGATCATTCCTGTCACCATAACAAAGGGTGAATAAATATCAGTCTTTTTGCCATTCACTGTTTTGGTTGTTTTAGAAGTATTTGTATATGTCACTTCCATTTTCAGATGTCCTGTCTTTCCTGCCAGAGCTTCCGGAGAAACCTCAGTTCCATCCATATAATATTTAATTCCTACGGAAACCGGGAGATTTTTCTCTGTCTTTCCCTGATAATAAATATCCTTTCCATCAGTACTCCAGGTCAGATCATTTCCGTTCTGAGTAAATGTTTCATCACCTTTTACGTTTTTTATATCCTGAAGATCAGAGGCATCTTTCACCTCAGAATTGGAACTGTCTCCGGAATTTTTCAGCCAGTCAGATACTGTGACATCCGTTACTTCTCCTCCGGCAGTTGTATTTACATAAACGGTTTCTTCTTTCTGCAATCCATTATCACCTGTTGAAGCAGCTGCCATTACAGTACCTGCTCCGAGAACTACAGCCATTCCTGCTGCAAGCGTTGCTGCAGCTGCTTTCTTTCTGTTTCTGTTCATAATAACTTACTCCTTTATTCTATCTCTTTACAATAAGCTTCTTTTTAAAAATCCTGAATCACTGTTTCTTCTCTTTTGCCGGTTTCTTCTTGGCAAATCCAATAGATGTGTGGCAGATGAGAGAATCAAATATCATAAACATAGCCGGAAGTATAAACAATACCACCAGTGTACTGATCACAGCTCCACGTGAAAGCAGGTTTGTGATACTTCCGATCATATCTACCTGTGTATAAAGACCAACTCCGAAAGTTGCCGCAAAGAAGCTGCAGCCACTGATCACAATTGACTTCATGGAAGTTTTATGTGCGATGGCAATGGATTCTTTCTTACTCTTTCCAAGACCACGTTCTTTCTGGTATCTGCTGGTCATAAGGATTGCATAGTCAACAGTAGCTCCCAGCTGGATACAACCGATAACAATGCTTGCTACGAACACCACTTCCTTTCCCTGATAATAAGGAACGGACATATTGACAAAAATCGCAAACTCAATAACTGCAACCAGAATAAACGGAAGCGAAATGGATTTAAACACAACCATGATAATAATGAAAATTGCCAGGATAGAGATAGTATTTACAGTCTTTAAATCCACATCCGTAACATCCTGAAGATCCTTGGTCAGAGGTGCTTCTCCGATTACCATAGATTCCGGACTGTATCCTTTTACAATCTTCTGGATCTCATCAATCTGATTGTTTACCTCGTCTGTAGCTGTTTTATATTTGGAACAGATAAATTCCATCTCGTACTCATCGCTTTCCAACATCTTCTTCAGATTACTTGGGATCATGGTATCCGGGAATGCCGCACCTACGAAAGAGTCCATTCCAAGTGCCCATTTTACACCATCAACATCCTTGATCTGGTCAAGCATTTCTGTTTTTTCTTTTGATGTCAGACCTTTCTTTAATAACACCATATGAACATTATTCATATCAAAGGTTTCCTGAAGTTTGGCATTTGCCACATTACTGTCCAGCGTGGAAGGAAGTGACTTGTCAATATTGTAGTAATTCTTCAGATTGTTATTTCCATGAATTGCCGGGAAAAGCATTACCAGGAAAATGATCAGCCATACTTTATAATGCTTTGTAATAAAAGCAGATGCCTTATCAAAGCTTGGAAGCAGCGGCTTATGTGTTGTTTTTTCAATGGCTCCGTCAAAAGTAAGCACCAGAGCAGGGAGCAAAGTAACACAACACAGAACACCGATAACAACTCCCTTGGCCATTACGATACCCATATCACGTCCAAGTGAGAAGGTCATAAAGCAAAGTGCGATAAATCCGGCTACTGTTGTAATAGAACTTCCGATTACAGATTTGAAGGTTGCATTGATGGCATGTGCCATAGCCCTCTCTTTATCACCCTCAAACCGCTTCTTATTCTCCTCATAACTGTTCAGCAGGAAAATGGAATAATCCATGGTAACACCAAGCTGCAGGACTGCTGTCAGTGCCTGAGTGATGTATGAAATCTGACCAAGAAAAATATTACTTCCAAGATTATACAAGACTGCAACACCAATGCAAAGCAAAAACAAAACCGGAACTACCAGAGAATCCATTGCAAGGAGCAACACTATCAGAGAAAGGCAGGAAGCAATCACAACGTAAATCGGCATTTCCTTAAGTGCGATCTGTTTGATATCAGTAACAATGCCTGTCATTCCACTGACAAAACAATTCTTTGAAGTAATCTTACGAATCTGCGTCACAGCTTCCATGGAAGTTTCTGATGATGTTGTATTATCAAACAACGCGATCATCATAGTTGCATCTCCGTTAAAAAATGCCTCTCTCAAATCCTTCGGAAGCATTTCTACAGGAACGGAAACATCCAGGACACTGTCATACCACAGTACTTTTTTCACGTGATCAACTGCTTCGATTTTCTCTTTCAGAGCAGCTACATCCTTCAGTTCCATATCCTCCACCACTATCATGGAAAAGGCTCCCATCCCAAACTGATCTACCATAATGTCCTGTCCATCAACTGTCTCAAGGGTATCCGGCAGATAACTCAGTACATCGTAGTTGATTCTGGTCGCCGCCATACCGAGATATGAAGGGATCAGCAATGCAATTCCGATGATAATGATCAGTATCTTGTGTTTTGCAATCCACTTTCCTACCTTAATCATCTTTTTCTCCTCTTCTTTCTTTATTATTGATACTGTTTGATCATTCTATGACTAACCGTCATTTTTTATTTCATGGAATGTTATATAACAAAAATGACTTTCAGTCAATAATCATTCTTCACAATTTGTCTAAATTTTTCCAGAACAAAAATGTAATATTGACTTCCAGTCATTTTTGTTTAAAATAGTAATTATATATGATCACAATATAATTACAAAGTAAGCTTATGTTGCTGTGAACAGTAAGACGCTTATTGCTTTTCGCAAACTCCGCAGCGGGACTTACCTGATTCGGTTAAAATGTTATGTATACAGTAGAGGAAGGAATGAATCTGAAATGGGAAAACTGGAGCTAAATAAAAAGAAGAAAAAAGATGCTCTTTTCAACACTGCCTTTGAACTTTTTACGACGAAGGGACTTACCAAAACTACAATTTCAGATATTGTAGATCAGGCCGGGGTTGCCAAGGGGACTTTTTACCTCTATTTTAAGGACAAATATGATATCCGGAATAAACTGGTTTCCCACAAGACCGGAGAATTGTTTTTCCGGGCCCATGAGGCTGTACAGAATGCACATATCAGCGAATTTGACAGGCAGGTACATTTTATTATAGATTACATTCTTACTGAGTTGAATAAAGACCGTACTCTCCTGCTGTTTATTTCAAAGAATCTTGCCTGGGGTGTCTTCAAGGGTGCTTTTGAGGAAAAAATGCCTGACGACGAATATAATTTTTATCAGTCCTATCTGGATATGCTTGCTCAAAGCGGACTACATTATAAAAATCCGGAACTGATGCTCTTTACGATCATTGAGCTGGTAGGTTCCACCTGCTACAGCTGCATTCTGTATCAGCAGCCTGTGTCTCTGGCTGAGTACCGTCCTTATCTGCACAGGACTATTTCAGGAATTATGGAAACTTTTTCACAGGATCATACTACATGTGAAGTTTTGTCTTCCGACACCAAAACACATGTGGACCATACAGCATAATCACTATGCAACCCTCATAAATGATACATTTAAAAAGATTGCTGTAAAAAAGGCAAGCCTCCGGAGGTTTGTCTTTTTTATAATTTATAGGTTTCCAGATCATCAGGAATCCAGAGATTTCCTTTATAATACTGTCTGCCTTCTTCTGTGTAGAGCTCCTTTCGTCTGGAAATATTTTTATCCTCTGTATGATACAGAATCAGATTCTCTGCTTCCAGTTTCTGTGCCAGCTCACAGGCATCCTTTACAGTAGAATGATGTTTCTCATATGGTTTGAATTTATCTGCCTGAGAGAACAGACAGAATGCTTCATGAAGAAGCCATGTGCTGTTTTGGGCATATTTCTGTTCACATTCATTATATGGCTCATCTCCACAACAGGTCAGCTTCTTTCCCTCTGCGTACTCCATGGAGAACCCAAACTGTTTTGCCTTTGTAGACAGAATATCAAAAAATGTCACCCTGTGTCCCAGAATCGTTCTATCTTCTCCGTCCTTTACTTCTTCCAGATGGACTTTGTCTCCGATAAATTTCGTTTCCTTTGGTGTGAGAAGCATCTCTGCCATCTGTTTCAGCAGGCTGATCACTTCATCATGTCCATAGATAGTCACTTCACCGCCAAACTGTCCTCTTGCCATTCCCTGACAATACATACGAAGCATCCAGATGATTCCAAGCAGATGATCGATGTGTTTATGTGTCACAAATATAGTGCTGATTTCTTTCCAGCTGATTCCTGCGTCCTCCAGCTGCTTCAGAATTGTGTTTCCGCCACCTCCGTCTATCATAAAATATTCTTTATCTTCATTTAGCGCAAAACAGGTGTTATAGCATTTCGTCACCTTTGCATTTCCGGTTCCCAATATTGTAAGTTTCATCTTTATGTACCTCCCGACTTTCTTTGGATGCTGACACTTAGCAGGCAGCAAATATTTCCTATATATAATAACATATTCGAAAGCAAAAAGAAATCTGTCTGTCAGACGATATGAATCTTCGTTACTGTTCACTCCGTTCACAGTAACTTAGCCAAAATTCATTCCAGATTGCCTGCGGCAATGGAATTTTGGCTTGTATGTCTCGGGATTTTGGCATATTCATGCCAAAACACCTCGCGGGATAGTGGTATGTGAACAGTAACGAATCTTCACTATGGCAATGAAATTTCGACTTGTATGAGCACGGTTTTATGAGCATGACATAAAATATAATGTAAACAGTTTTCAGAGAAGGGAATTATATATGGAAAATTATCGGATGGGATGTTCCGGCAACCGCCCTTATAACCGTACCTGCGGTATGAATATGCCTCAGCCTTCAAATAGAAATATGAACAGTTCCGAATGCTCTGTCAGAAACACGACAGGCTGTAGCTGTACTATACTGGGTGTCAAAGAAAAAAAACATGAAATGTTTTCGCATCTTCAGTATCTGGAACCTGCAATGGCATATGTTCCCTGCCAGAAGTTTACAGAGAATTTCCCACTGCAGTATGCATTAAATGCAGGAACCATTTTCCCACAGTTATGCAAACCATTTTGTGGAAAGAGAGGTATTCGAAGATGAAAACAGATTGCTCCCAAAAACAGTTATTAAACCGTATCGATCAGGTCAGTTTCGCAGTCAATGATATGACTCTGTACCTTGACACACATCCCTGTGATGAAAAGGCTCTGACTTACTGTCACGAACTTGTGCAGGAACGAAAAAAGCTATTAAAAGAATACGCCGAAGCATATGGTCCCCTGATTATTGACATTACAGATCAGACCGGAGAATCCATCTGGAAATGGATGGAACAGCCATTCCCATGGGAAAAGGAAGGAGCGTGCAGATAATTTATGTGGAATTATGAAAAAAGGCTTCAATATCCGATCAATATCACACAACCCAATGCCAAAATTGCACAGTATATCATGAGCCAGTACGGTGGCCCATAGTGTAATACCCTATAATATATAAGAAGCGCTGAAGCTGATACAATATCTTATGGGTAAGGGTACTCATTGTACCCATACTCTTTTTTTATTTATATTTACTTTAAATCGCAATTAAATCTTTCCAAGTAGCAGATCCGCAAATACCATCCACTTCCAGAACTTCTTTTCTGGATTCCTGATAAGCTTTCAGAGCGTAAATCGTGTTTGCATCTGCTGTCCATGTAAGTTTCAGGGCTTTGCCGTTTTTGCCTTTAAAGCCTCTGGCTCTTAATATTTCCTGTAAGAGAAGCACAGATGTATTTTTGTCTCCTGCTTTTACTGTCTCTGGGTTAAACATGTAGCTGCCTCCTTCTGGGTTTGTTGTCTTGTCTGTTTCATCTTTATCTGCAGATAAAACAATTGAATAGTCCGGTGTACAGAATTTTGTCCCTGGAAGGTTACTGTTGTAATAACTCTTCTGGCAGACCCCGCCACCATTTGCCACGATACCGGATGCTCCGGAAGTATTTCCCTCAATCGTCCAGAATCTGTCTCCGGCTACTTTTGTTACAAAGCCGGTATGGATAAAGGTACCGCCATGTTTAAAGATAACAATATCTCCAACTTTTGGATTGGCATTCTTTACAAATAAGACGCCTAAGGTTGGGCAGTATACATACGGCCAGTGTTTTAAGAGTTTCTTTGCATTATCCAGACCAAAAGCTTTCATGAAACACCAGGAGATAAACGCTGCGCACCAGGGCTGCCCCTGATAGGATGGTTTTATATCTCTCCAATATTTTGTATAGTTTGCTGATCCGGCATTTCCAGTCTTGCTGTCAAGCTGGCTGTTATTTTTCTTTTCTAGGTACCCGATCTCTGCTTCTGCAATTCCCAGAACTACGTTGATAGCTTCACTCTTTGTCATGACTGTGTTTTCCTTTGCTATATCTTTTGCTTCGTTATAATCTTTGTAAAATACATTTCTATCTACAAGTCCGCTGATGCCTGGTATCTTCGCTTTGCTGGAATACTGCCAGCCCACACCAAAGTCCGGCCGGAGTCGTTCCTGTAAGGTGCCGTTATCTGATGCCGGATAACGTGCAATCCAGAAATCATATTTTTTCAGATGGCTGCAGATTACATTCAGGTACCAATCCACATTGCAATAAATACCAAATTTATATCCCGCTGCCGTGATAATCTTTTCGAATGCTTCTGCCAATTTATGGATCTGTTCAGCTCCAAGGCTTCTCTGATTATTCCATTCCAGATCCAGCCAGACCGGATACTGCAGTTTTCGCCCGTTCAGAACTTCCACGACCTTCTTGGCTTCGCTCTGTATCTCTGCAACTGTCATAGCATAGGAATACTTATATGCCCCAACCGGGATATTGTATTTCCGGCATTCAGAGAAGTTCTGCTCAAAGTAGCTATCTATCACGTTTCCCGCTTCTGTAATCCGCAGGATTGCGAACCCCATGCCGTAATCAGCAACTGTTTTCCAGTCAATTTTCCCTTGCCAGGCAGATACATCAATTCCTCTTATTTCCATGTCCGTCTCCTTTCATAGAGCGAAAAGGGATGGTTTCTCATCCCTTATTCGTCTTTATTTGCCTGTTTTACAATCTGGTTCACGTATGTAGAAAGACCGGCAATCAGTATTCCCTGTGTAATCGCTGTAAAAATTGCCATTGCAATATCCTGTCCGGTACCGCAGGTGCAGGTGGCAAACACATAGATCGCGCAGATTGCAATGCTGATTCCGCCAAGGATAAGCGGGATGTACTTATCCTTTACTGCCTGTGCCTGTTTGAGTGCCATTCCTACGAAATATAAGGCAATAGCTACTACGATGAGTTCCGGTTTTACATAGTTTGTGATCTGTTCCATAATCATTCTCCTTTTCTTTCCAGGTCTTCTATTCTATGATTCGCAACCTTAATATGTTCCTCCTTTCTCCGCCTTAACCGGCGGCTTTTCTTTCGTAATTCATATTCAGAAGAATTATATCCTGTCTCTGGATGAGCAGGCATTTGATTTCTTCTTCTGACATATCACTGGCTTTATGCTGAATTCCATTAATACGGATATTTCTTGTTACCAGTTTTAATTCTGACATCTTCCTCACCTCTTCTTTATGGTATGGGAAATGATATGTATGAGTTACTGTTTATACAAATTTAAGCAGTTTGTCGAACGACTTTCGTTGACTCTCCTCTCATATGCTCTTATCCTGTAAGTACAGAGTAGTGACCTACCCGAGTACATACGATCGGAATGTCCTCAATAGTAAGTTTCAACAACTGTATTGCTTTACAAATATCTATCTGCTTCCATGAACACATTCCATTCATCTTTAGTGACAATATGCGCTCCGACCATCCCATTGCACTTGCGAAGTTCGACTGAGTGTTAAAAATCTCCACGATTCTTCCTCGTAGCTTGTTATAATCGAATGCCAACTTGATACCTCCTTTCCGGTTCAAGCTTTTGAATTATCTGTGTAATATCACGTCGTCCATTTTCTGTCAACATAAAATTCAATTTTTTTAACTTTTATGTTTTTATTATTGAACTTTTGCATAATATGTGTTATATTTCAATTACGAAAAGGAGAACATTATGAAGAAAGAAAACACTGCAATTCGTTTAAAAACAATAATGAATATGCGCGGACTTCGGCAGGTTGATATTCTTAATCTGACTGTTCCATATTGTCAAAAGTATAGTGTAAAAATGAATAAGTCAGATATAAGTCAATACTGTTCTGGAAAAACAGAGCCTAACCAAGAAAAGCTTTTTATTCTAGGAAATGCATTGAACGTAAGTGAAGCATGGCTTATGGGTTTTGATGTTCCTATGGAAAGAGTTCCTAATAAAACAGAATCTGTTCGGAGTTCTTCCGTCTCTGCTCAGTGTAAGGAGATCATAGAAGTATGCAATCAGTTGTCTCCTCACAACCAGAGAAAGGTTCTCGCCTACTCTAAGAACCTTCTCTCCACCCAGCAGATGGAAGAAGATCTTCTTGCAGCTCATGCCCGGACGGATGTTGAGCAAACACCCGAAGGTGTTCAGCATGATTTGGATATTATGAATGATGATTCAAAATGGGAGGAATGATATGGCATTAGATATATTGGAATTGCGTAAACTATGTATACCTAAAAACATTCGTATTACACTCCACGCAGCTAAAAGGCTGGAACAGCGTAGGATATTCTTAAAAGATGTAATAGCCTGTATTATGAATGGAGAAATCATCGAACAATATCCAGATGATTATCCTTACCCCAGTTGTTTAATTCTGGGGATGAGCATCGAAGATAAATATCTTCATGTAGTCATCGGAAATCACGAATCGGATTTGTTCCTTATAACAGCTTATTTCCCCAGTTTTGATAAATGGGAATCTGATTTCAAAACCAGAAAGGAGAATGCATAATGACTTGTTTTTACTGCAAAGGTAATATTGAATCTTCTACAACAACTTACATGACTGATTATCAGGGATGCTATATCATTATCAAGAATGTTCCTTGTGAAAAGTGTTCTCAATGTGGGGAAGAATACTTAAATGGTGAAACACTTGAACGAATTGAAGAAATTATTCAAAAAGTTAAAGGTATGCTGACTGAAATTGCAGTTGTTGACTACAAGCAAACAGCTTAGAGAGAACCGTTTTATTTTAATCGCTAAAGGGGTGATCCCAATTGAATTACGAACAATTACTGACTGCTGCCGATCAGGAAGGGTTACTTGTTAAAGAACAGCCTCTTACTGAACATGATGGCCTGATCCGTGGCAGTCGCATAGCAATCCGAAAGGATATAGAAACGCAAGCCGAAAAATCTTGTGTGCTTGCCGAAGAAATCGGGCATTATCACACCAGTTCCGGAAACATTTTAGACCAGAATAAGGTAGAAAGCCGAAAGCAGGAATATCGAGCTCGGCTTTATGGGTATAATCTAAAGATTGGACTTACCGGTCTGATCAGCGCTTATGAAGCAGGATGTGGGAATCTTTATGAGATGGCTGAATATCTGAACGCTACGGAAGAATATTTAAAAGAGGCTATACAGTGTTATCATTCTAAATACGGTGTATACGCTGTTGTTGATAATTATGTTATTTATTTTGAACCATTTGCGGTGATACATATGATTTCATCAGCAGATTAAAGAACGGACCTGTTATTACCAGATTCGCTATTGGAAGAATATAGAGATTTTACTATTGAACAGATGTCTAGAATGACTGGATATCACCAAAAGCTCATAGAACTGCGAATGAGTTCTTGAATACAGGAGGTTTTTCACATGAAAAAGACATTATTAAAATATTTTACAGTTGCCCTAATTACAATCAGCACCATATCTATGCCGCTAACTGTTAAAGCAGCTCAAAAAAGTAACATTTCCATTCGGCCAAATGTAGCATACTCTAAATATGACATCACCGGTGATGGCAAAGCTGATAAAATTCGAATAAATTTCAAGTCGGAATCTTATCTGAACATTGAGGTGAATGGCAAAAAAAGTTTTAGTTTAAACGCCCAAAACATATATCTTGTAAATGCAGATCTTTATACTCTCAATGGAAATAAACATTTTTTGAAGCTAAAATGCCAAGACATTGATAATGATCACATTGATTACGACAAATTATTGACTTATAAATCTGGAAAACTTGTATCTGCTGTCAATTTAATGTCGCATCGTAAAGGTGCTTTCAATGCTCGCCATAATAGTTTTACTCAAAAAGTTGGTGCAAATTACATTCAAATCCGTATGCAGTCAATGCCAGGAGGAGTCGGTTCTATTCAATATACCATAACTTATAAACTTTCCGGAAGCTCTCTGAAGCTTTCCAAAACTACATATCCTGTCACTTATTCCAAATCATACAATCCCCTTCTTGGTGGACAAAATATGTGGAAATGTGCAAAATCATTGAATATAAAGAACTCCCCTAACGGAAATATTATCTATACAACAGATGCTTACGAAGTATGTACTGTAAATAAAATTAAATATTCTGGCGGCAGTGCCTATATATATATCCGGGCTGAGGATGCTGATATTTCTGGATGGGTAAGATGCCCTAATTCCTATACAAGCAGATTTTTTGAAGAATCCCTGTTTATTTAATTATCATTGCATTCAATAATGTCTTCAAAAAGTGCCCTTACTGGTAACAGCAACCAAACATTCTCGTTTGAACAGATGCCTCGAATGACGGGGAATCACCAGAAATTGATTGAATTGAGAATATCTAATAATTCAGATTTAGATCCGAATTATTTAATATTCTTTCACCTTATAAAGACATACATTTCAATGGTCAAAGCATATTTGATGTTTTGGGTTTTCCAAACGATTTGCTTGAACGTTTAAATCAGCTAATCACACAAAAATTCATATAAAAACCGCCCCTGCTGGTAACAGGGACGGATCAAGAATCTCCGAAGAGATCCAGTACTTTAGCAAAGATATTGTATCATCTTCGGAGCAGTTACACAAGTCGAACATTTGTATATATGTGATCACATCAATGGATTAACGAAAGGAGTTTTCATTATGCCATTACCCAAAGAACGGATTTATACAATAGATGACATCTACGCTCTTCCGGATGGCGAACGTGCAGAGCTGATTGATGGGCAGATCTATATGATGGCACCGCCTAATACCAGACATCAGGTAATCGTCGGTGAACTGTATGCTACTATCCGCAATTACATTAAAAGTAAAAACGGATCCTGTAAACCATATGTTTCTCCATTTGCAGTGTTCCTGAATGAAGATAACAAGAACTATGTCGAACCAGACTTAACAGTTGTCTGCTCACCGGACAAAGTAGATGAAAAAGGTTGTCATGGTGCACCTGACTGGGTAATTGAGGTTGTTTCTCCTGCTACCCAGAGTAAAGATTACGGAATAAAGCTGTTTAAATACCGTATGTCCGGAGTCAGGGAATACTGGATCATTAATCCTATGAAGGGGATTGTAAACGTTTACGATTTTGAAAATGAATCGGGTACCGGATTATACTCTTTTGATGATGAAATTCTAGTATGTATATATCCCGATTTATCAATTGTGATCTCTGAATTATTATAATAAAAACCGCCCCTGTTGGTAGCAGGGACGGCTCAAGAATCTCCGAAGAGATTCCGTACTTTGGCAAAGATATTGTATCATCTTCGGAGCAGTTACACAATCAGAACATTTGTGTGGCTGTTATTTTTATACTTAAAATTACATATTTTATAAAACCGAGGTGATATTTATGAGCAGTAAAGTGGCATGTCTTTACATCCGCGTCTCGACAGAGGACCAAACAGAACTTTCTCCTGATGCGCAGAAACGTCTTTTGCTGGATTATGCTCAGAAGAATGACATGATTGTTTCCGGGGACTTTATCTTTACTGAGAGTGTTTCCGGCCGGCATGCACAGAAGCGCCCGGAGTTTCAGAAGATGATTGCCCTGGCAAAGCAGCCCTCTCACCCCATTGATGTAATCCTGGTATGGAAATTCAGTCGTTTCGCCCGTAACCAGGAAGAGTCTATCGTATACAAGAGTATGCTCAAAAAAGACAATGTAGACGTGATCAGTGTATCTGAGCCACTGATTGGGGGACCTTTTGGCAGCCTGATCGAGCGTATCATCGAATGGATGGATGAATACTACTCCATTCGATTGTCAGGTGAGGTTTTGCGTGGCATGAAAGAAAAAGCCCTGCAAAAAGGCTATCAGACATCTCCCTGTCTTGGCTATACTGCAGTTGGACATGGGAAACCTTTTGTGATTAATGAATCAGAATATGCTATTGTCTCTTATATCATGGATTTGTATGATAACCAGAACTTAGATGAAACAGCTATTGCCAGACGCTGCAATGACCTTGGATACCGGACAAAACGGGGAAACCTCTTCGAGCGGCGCAGCGTTGACCGGATTCTTGGAAATCCCTTCTATTGCGGGACTGTTGTCTGGAACGGAGTGGAATTTGAAGGAAGCCATGAGGTACGTCTTTCCAGGGAACGGTATGAAAAACGTCAGAAGCTGATCACTTCCCGGAAACGTCCAGTCAAGGCGCGGAATGTCTCTGCCTGTAAGCACTGGCTATCCGGTCTTTTGAAGTGCTCTGTCTGCGGGGCCACGCTTTCTTACACCGGTAATAATAAGTGTCCTTATTTCCAGTGCTGGAAGTACGCAAAGGGATTTCATAAGACTTCTGTTGCCTTATCGGTCAAAAAGGCTGAAGAAGCTGTGATAAGTTATTTTGATCAGATCTTAGATGGAGCAGAATTTACATATGTATGCAAAAAGAAAAAGACTGATCATTCACTGCAGATCGAACAGTTACAAAGAGAGATCAGTAAGCTCACCATGAGAGAAAGCAGAATCAAAGAGGCTTATGAGGCAGGCGTAGATACTCTGGAAGAATATAAGAATAATAAGGATCGTCTGGTATCAGATCGGTTAGAATTGACTGCTGCCCTTTCACAGCTATTACAGGAAGAACAGGCAGAGCAGCCTGACGCAGAAGAAATCTTGAAAGAGATCCGTTCTGTTACGGATGTCCTGAAGAATCCAGACGTAGGTTATGAAGCAAAGGGAAATCTGATCAGAAGTGTTGTGGAGCAGATCATATATGATAAGGAATCCGGAAAAATGTCTTTTGACATCATTATTTCCTGAATTTCATCCATCCATAAAAAAGTGCCATTTCAGCCTTTTAACATTTTTGTAATATTTTTTCAGAATTGAAAATCCCGCAAACCCGCATAAACACTGGGTTTGCGAGGCTATTATAGGGTACTGCACTCCGGTGGCCCGGACGGTGAGATTGGCGCTTCCCTGCGTTATCTTTCCCAGCGTTTTACCATGCCGAACCGAACGACTTCTGCTTTGCTCAACGACATAGGAACAGAAGAACTCAGTCATCTGGAAATGGTATCCACTATTGTACATCAGCTTACCCGGGACCTTTCCATGGAGGAAATTGAGAAATCCGGATTTGGACCGTATTATATCGATCACACAGTGGGAGTCTGGCCACAGGCAGCAGGTGGCGTACCATTTAATGCATGTGAATTTCAGAGTAAAGGTGATCCGATCACTGATCTGTTCGAGGATCTTGCTGCAGAGCAAAAAGCCCGTTCTACTTATGACAATATTCTCAGAGTAGTCCGCAATATACCTGAGATTGCGGATCCCATCAAATTCCTGCGTGCCAGAGAAGTTGTTCATTTCCAGAGATTTGGGGAAGCTCTTCAGTCCATTCAGGAAGAACTTGATGCCAAAAACTTCTATGCTTTTACCCCGGGATTTGATAATCCCTGCACTGCATCATGCAACAGCAATAAATAACGTACGCAGCCAAAACCTGCGACATACTGCGCGAATTTATGCGATTAGCATCGTGAAGCGTGTTACTGAGAACGGAATGAACAGTAATACGCTCCATCTTAAAAATCACAGAAATTTCATATTTGCTTTACAAATATATCCGGTGGTGCTATAGTATTCTTAGCTTAATAGCCACAAAAGTAATTGTCAAAAATATTGAGCAATTACAAACAAAAATATGATATAAAAGGGGCTGTCTCACATAGATATTATGTGACAGCCCCCTTATTGGAGGAATTATGCAGATAATTATTGTTGGGTGCGGTAAAGTTGGACGTACCCTGGCAGAACAGCTTCAGGAAGAAGAATCCGACATTACTCTTATAGACGTTTCTTCTAATGTGATCACTTCCCTTCAGGATGACATTGATGCCATGGGTATCGTGGGAAACGGTGCAAGTATCAACACGCTGGTGGAAGCAGGTATTGAGAATGCAGATATCCTGATTGCCGTAACCGGCTCTGATGAAATGAATCTCCTCTGCTGCCTGATCGCACAGAAAACCGGCCATTGCCAGACGATTGCCCGTGTCCGCAATCCTATCTATGCCAAAGAGATCAGCTTCATCAAGAAGCGTCTGGGTGTTACTATGATCATTAACCCGGAGCTTGCAGCTGCACAGGAAATTTCCCGTCTCTTACGCTTCCCTTCAGCTATCAAGATCGATACTTTCGCACGTGGTCGTGTGGAAATGCTGAAATTCAAAGTGCTTCCTGAATTTAATCTGGATGGCATGACAATCTCACGCATTACGGAAGCCCTGAAATGCGACGTCTTGTTCTGCGCAGTAGAAAGCCGGGATCATGTATCTATTCCCGGCGGTAATCAGGTGATCCACGACGGAGATATGGTTTCCATTCTTGCTTCCCCGGTGAATGCAGCAGCCTTTTTCAAAAAGATCGGCCTGAAAACCAATCAGGTAAAAAACGCCATTATTGTCGGCGGAGGAACCATTTCCTATTACCTTACAAAAGCCCTGCTTGATATGAACATCTCCGTTAAGATCATTGAACAGAATGAGTCCCGCTGTGAAACCTTAAGTGATCTGCTTCCGGAGGCAACTATCATTAACGGAGACGGAACCAATCGTTCTCTCCTTATGGAAGAGGGACTCTCACGCACAGAGGCTTTTGTATCACTCACAAACATGGATGAGGAAAATGTTTTCCTTTCACTCTTTGCCAAAACAGTTTCCAATGCCAAACTGATTGCCAAGGTAAACCGCCTTGCCTTTGATGATGTCATTGATAACCTTGATATCGGAAGCGTCATTTATCCGAAATATATCACAGCCGACTATATCCTGCAGTATGTACGTGCCATGCAGAACAGCATCGGCAGCAATATTGAAACCCTTTATCATATCCTGGATAATCAGGCAGAAGCTCTGGAATTTGCCATCCGCGAAAATTCACCGGTAACAGGCATTCCATTATCTGAACTGAACCTGAAGAAAAACCTCCTTGTAGGTTACCTGAACCGAAATGGTCAGGTCAAGATTCCCCGAGGCCAGGATACCATTCAGGTCGGAGATACCGTTATCATAGTAACTTCTCAGAAGGGCCTTCGCGATATTACAGATATTCTGGAAAAATAAAGGAGCCAAATTATGAACTATTCCATTATTGTCTATATCATCGGAATGATTCTGAAAATTGAAGCTGTATTTATGGCTCTGCCCGCAATTACGGCACTGATCTATCAGGAAACTTCCGGTATAGCTTTTCTGATCACGATTGCTTTATGCCTGGTCATCGGGCTTCCTCTCACCAGGAAAAAGCCGACAAGAAAGGCTTTCTACACAAAAGAAGGTTTCGTGACTGTAGCATTAAGCTGGATCGTTCTGAGTATCATAGGAGCAATCCCCTTTGTGATCAGCCGAAGCATTCCAAATCCTGTAGATGCATTATTTGAAACAGTTTCGGGTTTTACTACAACAGGAGCCAGTATTCTCAGCGATGTGGAGGCACTTCCTCATTGTATGCTGATGTGGAGAAGCTTCACGCACTGGATCGGCGGAATGGGTGTTCTGGTTTTCATCCTCTCCCTTCTGCCACTTACCGGCGGTTATCATATGAATCTTATGAAAGCGGAGAGTCCCGGACCATCTGTAAGCAAGCTTGCGCCAAAAGTACAGTCAACTGCCAAAATTCTGTATTCTATTTATTTCGTAATGACAGTGATCCAGATCCTGCTTCTTCTGGTCGGTGGTATGCCGCTGTTTGACTCCATATGTACAGCTTTCGGTACTGCAGGTACCGGAGGATTTGGTATTAAAAATGACAGCATGGCCAGTTACAGTACATATCTGCAGGTAGTCATTACTGTATTTATGATTTTATTTGGCGTTAACTTTAATGCTTACTTTTTCATTATCACAAAAAAATTTGCTCAGGCTTTTAAAATGGAAGAAGTGCGGTATTATTTCGGAATCATCGGTATTGCAATTCTTATCATCACCTGCAATATTTACCATATTTTCGGAAGTGCAGCCAAAGCTTTTCAGCAGGCAGCTTTCCAGGTTGGTTCCATTATCACAACAACCGGATATGCAACAACAGATTTTAATACCTGGCCGGAAATTTCGCGGACAATCCTGGTACTGCTGATGTTTATCGGTGCATGTGCCGGAAGTACAGGCGGCGGCATTAAAGTATCCAGAATCCTGATTCTCTGCAAAACAGTCCGCAAGGAGCTTCATATTTTTCTGCATCCAAATGCGGTAAAGAAAATAAAAATGGACGGCAAAGCCATCCCACATGAAGTTGTTCGTTCCACAAATATTTTCTTCATTGTATATATGCTGATTTTTGCATCCTCCATATTCCTGATTGCCTTTGACGATTTCAATCTGATCACGAATTTTACGGCGGTTGCGGCAACCTTTAATAATATCGGACCTGGTCTGGAACTGGTAGGACCTACCGGAAACTTCGGCATGTTCTCCTGGTTTTCAAAGCTTATCCTTACTTTTGATATGCTGGCAGGACGTCTTGAGATTTTCCCGTTACTGATATTGTTTGTAAGGGATACATGGAAGAAATTCTAAAAATATTTTGGTAAAACAAATTTTATTTTTTTACACTGTATTCATATTTTATTCATATTTATTGGATATAATGAACTTTAGAAAGATGATGAATCTTTCTTATAAATATTTTTCTTTTTCATACGCGCCGGTACGAAAGTACCGGCCTCCTTCCATTTATGGAGTATTTTTTTCCACTCCCTCATAATCGAAATCCGGAATAAAGCTTTCTGAAGCAGTTTCTCCTTCCTGTATAAATCCATTCTGAATCCCCATATCCACAGCAGCATCCAGAACTTTTTCATACTCTCTTTTTGTAACTTTCCGGTTTAATTCCTTAAATTCCACAAATTTTCTCACCGGCGTATACTGATTCATAATACTGATATAAATATCTTCCCCATAGGTTTCATGAAGATACCTCAGAGCCTTTATGGAATTTCCTGTATGTCCCGGCAGGATCAGATGACGGACAATGGTTCCTTTCCGGATGTATCCATCCTCTCCAAACTCACATTTCCCGGTCTGACGCACCATCTCTCCAATTGCAGCCTTTGCAGCCTGCACATAATCCGGCGCATTAGAAAATTTCTGTGCAAGCTCCGGATCCAGATATTTCAGATCCGGAAGATAAATGTCCACATATCCTTCCAGAAGCTTCAAGGTTTCTGTTTTTTCATACCCGCTGGAATTATACACCACCGGAATATCCAGACCCTTCCTCCGGGCCATATCCAGTGCCTCTATGATCTGTGGTACATAGTGTGCACCTGTTACCAGATTGATGTTTGCAGCTCCTTTTTCCTTCAGTTCCAGAAAAATCTCTCCAAGCCGTTCCACACTTACAGCCCGTCCCCTGCTCCCGATGGCAATATCATGATTCTGGCAGAAACAGCAGCGCAGCCCACACCCGGAAAAGAACACTGTCCCGGAGCCTTTTGTTCCGGAGATACAGGGTTCCTCCCACATATGAAGTGCAGCCCTTGCCAGATAAATTCTCTCATCCATGCCACAGAAGCCTTTTTTCCCTGCACTCCGGTCTGCCAGGCATTCTCTTGGACAAAGAGCACAAGCTGACATAATTTCTTCCGTACAGTGCGCGCTCCCTGCCATACTGCTGATTTTATTTTCATTCTCCACTTTCACTTTTTCTCCTGATCTTTCTTCCAATATCGTTATTTTCTGTTATCTAGTACTAGTTTAGCACATCACGTCTGCTGCCAACAAGGCTTTCTCTGTTTACACTATATCCTTAATATAGTACAATGGATTTCATGGAATCTTAAGAATTTACCCCTTTCGTCTTAATTTCCGGCTGCTATTCTAATAACATCAGGGAGGTACAAAAAAGTGGCTAACATACTTGTTTGCGATGACGACAAAGACATCGTGGAAGCTATCGAAATCTATCTTACGCAGGAAGGCTATCACATTCTGAAAGCCTATGACGGACAGGAAGCACTGGATATCCTGAACAGCGAAACTGTAGATCTGCTGATCATCGATGTGATGATGCCCCGTCTCGACGGGATCCGGGCAACAGTCAAGATCCGGGAAAGCAATCCTCTGCCCATCATCATCCTGTCCGCAAAATCTGAAGACACGGACAAAATCCTTGGCCTTAACATCGGTGCAGATGACTATATCACCAAACCTTTCAATCCTCTGGAGCTGATCGCCAGGGTAAAATCCCAGCTGCGCCGGTACACACAGCTTGGCTCCGCTGCACCGGCAGCATCAGAACACATCTACTCAACCGGAGGTCTTACGGTAAACGATGACAAAAAAGAAGTGCTGGTAGATGGAGAAGCGGTACGGATGACGCCCATCGAATATAATATCCTGCTTCTTCTCATGAAAAATCCCGGACGTGTTTTTTCCACCACACAGATCTACGAGAGCATCTGGAATGAAGATGCTCTGGCCGCGGATAACACGGTAGCCGTCCACGTCCGTCACATTCGCGAAAAGATTGAGATCAACCCCAGGGATCCCCGCTATCTGAAAGTTGTCTGGGGCCTGGGTTATAAAATCGAAAAACTGAGCCGGTGAGCCGGCCGGCCATGAAGTATCTGTACTTCAGAAAGGGGTATTATGAATAAAAATAAACATACGGAAAAAAACCGTTCATTTATGCGCATTCCTGCTCTTGTCCTTGCCCTTATCCTGCCTCTGATCATGGTCTTTTCAGCGGCACTGGTGATCCAGGCAGGTATCCGGATGGACTCTGCAGAAGATCTTAAAACAAAGGATTATTTCCAGACCTCTGCTTTTGCTGACAGCTTTTACTCAAAAGCTTCCACAATCCTGTCCGGAATCTCAGCCAGAGAAATCCTGGATAAAACAAACGAAGATGCATACATTGATCTCGGAGAGCTTTATAACGGAGATTCTCTCTCCTTCAAAAACACCTCCGGACTAGCCTATTCCTTCAATGATCTTAAGGAATGGAGCTCACAGAGTATCCATTCCAATGATGACTGGATCGTCCTGGGCCTTACCACCCCGGAGGGTGAAACAAAATATATGTACTATTCCGATTTCAAAAAAGCTCTGGAAGACGGAACCCTGCAGCTAAATGCCAACTCCGGTGCCCTGAAATACGAGGGAATTTCCCAGAAAGACTGGACTGAGAGGATTCTTTCCGCTCTGAGCGCCGAATATGCAGACGGCGGCATCCAGTCACAGGAACCTTTGAAAAACATCACAGACAAAAACGGAAACGTGGTTTACACAGATGTGGCAGATATGCTCACTCCGATCCTTGATATCCCCTGTGCACCGGAAGGTTACGACAGCCTCCTGGATTACATGAATTCCACCTCATCCAAAACCAGGAATTTCAAAGGGAACCTGAACGATGCCTTTGAGCAGCTGGATAATGCCCGGGATCTTTTTTCCAGCTGGACAGAAGCTGCTCAGACACTGGATGAGTACAGCAATGATAATTCCAATCTCCATTATGCCTATACGGATAACACCTCACAGAAAATCTTCACAAATACAGATGCAGCCTATACTTCCGACCTGACTGATATTTCCGGTTTTTCAGACAAAAAGCCTTACGTGTTCCTAAGTGTCAACGAAGCTGCCACAGATGAGAAAAATGCCCGGAATGGTCTTATGAATCTGAACCTTTCCGCTGCTGCAAACCATTCTGTAGGAAACTGGATCGATCTCCTTCGAAATTCCACATACGATGAAAACTGCAGTTTTCTTGCCTGGATCGATGATACCAGCCTTCCTGTACAGGATTCCATTAAAACTGACAGACAGCATTTCCTGACTTACCGTACTTTATTTATCCCGGCTGCTGTGATCACCATGATCAGTTTTCTGCTCTTTATCATAGATTTTATCTGGCTTACTGTCCACACCGGAAGAAGAAATTCCGATAGCGGTAATGCAGACACGGCTCAGCCAGAACTGAACTTTTTTGACAGGATCTATACGGAAGTAGCAGCCGGACTTGTGTGTATCCCGGCACTTGGTGTATTGACCGCAGGACTGAGCATGCAAGCTTCCACCTATAACCTTGTCTCCTCCCTGATCATCCTGGGTATCACGATTTTCCTGATCACGTGCCTGTTCTGGATCGGCTATTTAAGCCTGATCCGCAGGATCAAAGCTCGCACCCTGTGGAAAAACAGCCTGCTTCGCAAATGCCTGAAGTTTCCCCGTCTGTGTCTTTGTAAAGCCGGTAAGCTGATCGATTTTTTCTCCAGGAATACCATCAGCAGAATACGTATGGTAGTGGGACTTGGCGTATTTCTATTCCTTGAATTTTTCTTCAGTGCCCTGCTCGCGGCATCTGATGGATGGTTCCTGATGTTTTTGCTTCTATTCCTTCTGGATCTGGGTGCGCTTTTCTGCGTCTACAAAATTGCTCTTGGGCGGGAACTCCTCCTTGATGGTCTGAAACGTATCACCGATGGAGAGCTCACTTACAAGATCCCGGAAAAGGAACTCCGTGGTGATCAGAAGACAATGGCACAGTATATCAACCGCATTGGTGACGGGCTGGACGCTGCCGTGGAAAAAAGCCTCAAAGATGAGCGTATGAAAACCGAATTGATCACTAATGTCTCCCATGATCTGAAAACGCCACTGACTTCCATCATCAATTACATTGATCTGCTGAAAAGGCTGAACCTCAAAGATCCGGAAGCACTGAAATATCTTGAGATCCTGGACTCAAAGGCACATCGTCTGAAAAGTCTGACCGAAGATGTAGTGGAAGCTTCCAAAGCCAGTACCGGAAATCTTTCTCTGGAAATGACGGAACTGAACTTTGTGGAAATGCTTTACCAGGTGATGGGTGAATTCGAAGAACGGATGAAAAGCAGACATCTGACCCTGATGACACATCTGCCTGATTTTCCTGCCATGATCTATGCCGATGGCAGACGGATGTGGCGTATCCTTGAAAATCTTTTCGGCAATATTCTGAAATATGCCATGGAGAACACAAGGGTCTATGCAGAAGTTCTTCTGGAAAAAGATCAAGTCATCTTTACCCTGAAAAATATTTCCGCACAGCCTCTGAACATTCCGGCTGAAGAACTGACCGAACGTTTCATCCGCGGCGATGTTGCCAGAAATACAGAAGGCAGCGGACTTGGATTATCCATCGCACAGAGCCTTACCCAGCTTCAAGGTGGCACCTTTAAACTTTATCTGGACGGTGACCTTTTCAAAGTCTGCTTAAGTTTTCCACAGAAGATCTCTCCCACAGTCTTATCCGCACCGGAAGATCCTCATTCCGAAGCACATTCTTAACCATTCATAAAAAACAGCAGCGGAAGCCCTGATGATATGATGGATCAGGAACCAGGCTGCTGTTTTTCTCTTATTTTTGTTCTCTTTTACACTTTAATGATGATCTCACGGTCTGTCCGGTTATATTTATAATACCGGACTCCGGCTGCATCCAGCATTTTTTTGGATGCGATCACCGACGGAGTATCTGCATATTTATCACAGTCGTATACGATAGTCCTGATTCCTGCCTGGATAATAGCCTTGGCACATTCGTTGCAGGGAAACAGGGACACATAAAGCTTGGCACCTTCCAGACTTCCTCCCCGGTAGTTCAGGATGGCATTGAGCTCACTGTGTGTCACATAAAGATATTTGGTATCCAGCGGATCTCCTTCTCTTCCCCAGGGAAACTCATCATCGGAACATCCCTTTGGAAATCCATTGTACCCCATTGACAGGATCTTGTTATCTTCACTTACGATACAGGCACCAACCTGTGAATGCGGGTCCTTGGAACGCATGCCGGAAAGCATGGCAACACCCATAAAATACTCATCCCAGGAAAGATATCCCTGTCGTTTCTGTCCTTTTTTATCCATACAGAATCCTCTTTTTCTATTGGTTTCTTACTGATCGATCAATCCTCGATCATGTTGATCCTTCTGATATGACGCTCATCCCCGGAAAATGGTGTATCCAGGAATGTATCCACGATCTTCAGAGCAAGCCCCGGTCCTACTACACGACCGCCCATGGCTAGAATGTTGGCATCGTTATGAAGTCTCGTTGCCTCTGCAGTAAAGCAATCTGTACAAAGTGCAGCACGGATTCCCTTGAATTTATTAGCAGTGATGGAAATTCCGATACCTGTTCCGCAGATCAGGATTCCTTTCTCACACTCACCGTCCACGATCGCCTGCGCTACTTTCTTTCCATAAACAGGATAGTCTACAGATTCCGGACCATTGCATCCAAAATCTTTGTACTCCAGTCCTCTCTCTTCCAGATGCTTCTTTACCTCCTGCATCAGCTCATAGCCGCCATGATCACATCCCAGTGCTATCATTTTCTTTCTCCTCCTCAACGTTGATAATTTTATGACCAGCCGCTTTCAGTAAGCGGTTCATGATCGCCTGTCCCATTCTTGGTGTAAAAAATGCCTCTGAATAAATGGCACTTACATTACAGCTGTCAAAATCACGCAGGACCTCGTACAGATGATGCGCGATGGTTTCTTCCTGCTCCCGGCTTCCGATACTCTTTACGATTCCATGTGAATATCGGCCTTTTGTTTCATCTGTTGCGATGATCCCCACAGTCAGTCCCTTCTCCTCAGCCTCTCCGGCTCTTTTTTCGATCTCCGCGATCACACCCTCTGTGGACCCCTCCACAATGGCAAGATCTGCCTTTGGTGCATAATGACGGTATTTCATTCCCGGTGCTTTTGGATGGACCTTGCTGTCCGGTTTGATCAGCCCCTTATCCATCCTTACATCTCCAAGTGTTTCCCGGAGCATTTCCAGGGAAATATATCCCGGCCGCAGGACTACCGGTATGTCTTCTGTAAAATCTACGATCGTAGATTCCAGACCGATATTTACCTGGCCTCCATCAATGATCATATCAATGGCTTCTCCCAGATCCTCTGCCACATGTCCCGCTGTCGTAGGACTTGGTCTTCCGGAAGTATTGGCACTTGGCGCTGCCACATATCCGCCAGCCGCAAGGATCAGCTCCTGTGCGATAGGATCACTTGGAAAACGTACTGCCACACTGTCCAATCCTCCGGTTGTTTCCTTTGGCACGATATCTGCCTTGGGAAGGATCATTGTCAGCGGACCCGGCCAGTATTTCTCAGCCAGTACTCTGGCTTTTTCAGGAACCTCTGTAACGATCTTATCCAGGTCACGGATATCTGCGATATGTACGATCAGCGGATTGTCCGAAGGTCTTCCCTTGGCTGCATAGATCTTCATCGATGCTTTCGGATCCAGGGCATTTCCTCCAAGGCCGTATACAGTCTCTGTGGGAAATGCCACAAGCCCGCCGTTTTTCAGGATCTCGCCACCTCTGGCAATTGCCTTTCTGTCTATATTCTCCGCTGTCATAACTGCTATTTCTGCTTTCATTTTACGCTCCATTTACTGTCTGATATAAATCCCCTGCTCTTCAATAAAATCTTCCAGGTCCTGAAGGGCATCCTGTGCCCAGGTTTCGGATTTCTGAAAAATCTCCGGGAAAAACATGTCTTTTACTATTTTTTTACCTGTTTCTGTTTTAAAGATCTTCTCTACACTTTTCTTTATATGTTCTTTATCCAGTCCATCTTCAAAATAATTAACCAGAAAATCAGCTTCCACAAGAATCTGATAATCCAGCCCGTCAATATCCTTATAGGTATGATGATGTCCTACCAGATATTCCACTCTGCGGATCACCCTCTCCTGAAAGCCCAGTGCGGTAAGCATCTCTCTGGCAGCTGCCGGACCTTCTGCTTCCTGCGTCTTTCCATCAGAGCGTCCGTATTTTTCCATACCGACTTTGATCCCGATATCATGAACGAGAGCCGCAGCTTCCAGAACATACATCGTATCTTCGTCCAGACCCTCACCCTGGCCGATCAGCCTTGAAAGATCATGCACCTTCACAAAATGCTGGATATGCTTCGGATCCCCCTGATAATAATGGATCATTTCCATATAAAGTCTGTCGATTCTGTTCATAATATCCTCCTCTCTGCTGCCATCCTGCAACTGTCACTTTTTTCTGTATACTGCTCAGCAGAAATCTCCTGCTGAGCATATCCGTTAACAGATAGCTACATAATAGTTACATTATAGCGTTATTATGGAAAAAATGTCAATCCTGCTCCACTTTCACAATGTAGGTTCCTGACATATCATCTTCAAAGACAATGCTTCCCAGACTCTGAAGAACACGGTCATTAAGCTCTGTTCCGTATTTTTCTTTTTCCTGTCCTCCTACAAAGATATAGGAAATATCATAACGGCTGATCAGTTTTTTTACCGTCTCTGCATCTGTAGATGTATAAATAGTCTGGATGTCCGCACTTTTTTCATTGAGGTCAGGTACATTATTTCTCCAGAGCCATTCATGCACATACCATCCCAGTACGGTCGGAAGCCCCGTAGATGCAGAAACTCTCTCATATCCGGTATAGCTGTCCCCGTTAGCCTCGAGCACCACAGGAGAGCCCTTGATATTCTGCTTCAGCCAGCGGATCGCCGACGCATCCTGAGGAAAATCCTGCTCAAGAAATGTAGTTGCATCCAGTCCCTGATACTCCGAAACCTTCCAGACATCCCCAAACCAGGAATGCACGGCATTTCCGAAATAGCCCACGGTCCAGAGCAGTACAAAAAGCCCCACACCTGAAAGGATCCGGATAATCTTCTGTCTGGATATCACCAGCATACGATAAATCCCATATCCCATTGTCATTCCGAAAAGGATATATGCCTGATACGTCAGCTTGAACATAGTATTGGCTCTGGCATTTCCATTTTCATAAATATCCCGCACATATACAAGCTCCGGGATCAAAACCAGTCCGATAGCACATAAGCCCATGATCACTGCAAAAAGATCCGGAACTGTAATCGCCTCCAGCAGCCTGTAAAGACTTTTATGCTTCAGTCCCTTCATTTTTTCTGTGATGACAGACAGGATCAGCAAAACAGTAAGGAGCACCGGAAGTCCCCAGAGGATCAGAAGCTGATACCACAGTGAATGATGCTGTGCCAGTGCCACCCCCTGTACCATCGTATCAAATTTCAATGTAAAGGGCAGGATCACCAGATAAGAGAGACCTATGATCTCCACTGCCTGTACGATCGTCACTGCAAGGATCCTGATTATCTTTCCCTCAAATCGTATGATATTTGCGATCAGGACAACTCCACCGGTCACTACAAAATAGATCACAAAATCCCAGTAATTGGTCCACTGGAACATGCCAAGAAAAACGGACGCCAGAAGGATATGCGGCATCAGAAGCTGTCTCAGCCAGAAAACACTGCGTTCCTGTTTTTCAGGCTCAGGCCCTCTTTTTCGGATCATTTTCAGCCATGCATAGAGCATTCCCACCAGAAATGTCACAAACATCACATTTACCACATGGGCATGAAGATCTCCCAGAACAAAGGAATAGCATGGGAATTCATGTATGGTCTTATCACTGTCATTCACCGGATTATACCCTATGTAACGAGTTGCATCCGGGAACCAGTAGCTGGCTGTTTCTGCCACTCCCTGTATCTTCCGGATCAGCGGCAGTACACAACGGTAGACGATATAATGTACATTTCCCGCGATAGATACTGCAATGCCTGCAGTAACTCCTGCCAGTGAAGGAAGATATTTCTTCTTTCCATCCAGCCGTCCATACAGCCTGTCCTTCGTCATCTGACGGACCAGGGAAAACGGATACACAAAGGCAAACGCTGCCACAAAGGTACGCATCAGATTATAAGTCACTTCCACTCTGCTTCCTGTAAGCTTCGTAAGAAACACTGCAAAATACTGCCCGCCATAGTAATAATTGATGGTTCCCTGTGAATACCAGAGATCACGTGCAGGAAGAGTTTTGCTCCGCATCATGGCCTCCATGAAGCCATAATCCATAAATTTCTCTGTTCCGTATGCCTGCGGCCGGAATCCTGCCAGATAAGTCCACAGCAGAAAGATTCCAAAAAACAGAAGCTCCTCCCGAAAGATCAGCTGCATCTTTCCTGACGGATAACATTCAATGCCATGCTTCAGCTGAACATGAAAAAGTACAGCACATAAAATGCCAACAGCCACAGATACTCCTACACACACTGCTGCTGTAAAAGGAAGGATTTCCACCGCTACCAGAAGCCAGGTGAGAAATCCGGTAACCGCAATGGCAAGTACCTTTGAAAAAAGCCAGCCCCGGTCTTCAAAACCACCAAAAAGCCTTCCTGTGACCGGCATTGCCACCATTCCCATAAACAGCGCAAGCAGCCACCAGGTCCAGAATGTCCATACATCTCCTCCCAGGAGATACGCAGAAAGTACTGTCAGGAGCACTGCTGCAGTCAGCTCCGGAAATAATTCTCTGATCTTTTTTTTCATCCTTCTGTCCCTCCTGTATCAGATTCTGCCCCGCAGACGGATAAAGTCCGCAAATGCCTGTCTTCCGATCTTTATGATCCGTTTCATGTTGATAGAGTTTTTTCCGGCCTGTCTCGGTCGGAATGTGATGGGGATATATTCCACATAAAGATGATGTTTTTCATAGATCACGGTCATCAGCACATTGGAAAGGAAAAATCCGCTTGGGATACGCTTCAGTACTTTGGCGAGCTGTTTTCCATCCATCAGCCGATATGGCGTATTTGCATCTTTTACCCAGGTTCCAAAAATAAGAAAAAGCACAAGCCGCAGTATTCTTGTCACAAAAATCCTGGAAAGCCCATCCTCTCTCTTCTGCCGATAACCGATAAGAAGCCCGCACTTTTGACGTTTTTCCCAGAACTGCCAGAATTCCTCCGGAAGTGTCTGGCCGTCTGAATCCGTCTGAAAAATATAATCGGCACCTTTTTCTACTGCGTAACGATATCCCCGAAGGATTGTTCCTCCATGTCCTTCATTCGGTTTATCGATTCCGATAAGACGGTCATGATTTTTCTGATAATTCTGTATTTTTTTGTAGGTCGCATCTTTGCTGCCATCATTCAGGATCACCAGGCGGCTGTCCCCGCCGATTCTCTCCACTACCGGATACCATTGCTCGATCACGGTCCCGATATTTTTTTCTTCATTATATGCCGGCATAATGATATATAAGCTGTCATGTTTCATAGATTCTTATTCTCCCATCCTCTGAGGTATACACCAGTGGATATGTCTCCCTGATGATATCCTCACGACATTCCTGCTGTTCAAATTCCATATCCTCCTCAAACAGGATATATGTGATCTTTTCCTGTTTTACGGTAGCTTTCAGTAGCTCCGGATCATCCGTGGTATATATGAGCACTGCCTGGCCGGCACGATAGCTCGTATCGTACCCTGCAGACCATGCATAATAAGGCCATCCGCAATACAGCATGGCACCGGACATAGTGACTTCGTTCATGGTATATTCCGGTGTCAGCAGAAGATCATTTTTCTTAAGATTTGCACTGAGCCAGTCCGTCAGGCTGCTTTCCATATTTACAGTCATCCTGTGTGCGGAATCGTTGTCTCTTAAGATGATCACGTAATCATAGATCCCCGTTGCACTAAGACAGATACAAAGGACCACTGCCGCTGCGCGACCGGCCCATTTCTTCCAGCTGTTTTTCCCTGCAAGGAAAACACATCTTACGATCCAGCCCCAGAAAACTGTCACAAAGGCATAGGAAATCATCACATATTTATGATTGACATTGATGTCCGGAGTCAGAGATACCAGAAATGCAAATGCCATTGGAAGCAAACAGCCCATCAGCACTGCCCGCTGACCTCTCTTCAGAAATACTGCTGCCACGATCATTCCCACAAAGAAAAATCCACTGATCTCCACCAGATACCAGAGTACACCGGAAATGCTTTTATTGTCTGCCAGAAAGCCCCAGTAAAAGGATGGACTCATAACACTTCCCGACACAAAGATCTTCGACTGCAGTTCCGAAAAAAGCACTGCCAATCCGGCACAGATCACATAATCCAGCTTACCGTCAGAAAACACTGCCAGTCCGGCAAGGATCAGAAGTCCGCCGATCAGCGCAGCTCCGTTCCAGAAGGCAGTTAATCCCAGAAACAGTCCCAGAAGAATCGCCGTATCCACATTTCTGCAGATCCAGGCTTTTTTTGTAAAAAAACGGTTACGGACCCACAAAAATCCCTGCTCCTTGTGACTGCATCCGGCTTCCACCCAATCCATAAAGGTCCATACCGCTACAGCTGCCATCAGAAGGCCGAAAGCCAGATGACGCTGGTTCAGATATACATTGAAATTCCATAATCCCCAGTTTTCATTGGTAGTATAACCGATAAACGCCGTATTTTCTTCCAGCGTCCGTACAAGGTCCCCCGCCTGAAGATGTTCCCACAGATAATGCCAGAACGCTGTTCCGCTGCGGAAAAAAAAGAAAACAATGGCAGCTGCCCCTGCCCAGAAGCTTTTGAACATCCGGTAGCTGATCCCGTAAAGCACCATAAGAAATCCCGCCAGAGACAGGATGCTTACCAGATTATATCCCAGATCAAGACGGAGGCCCAGATACTCCAGATTTCCCACAAGGAACTGGAACATAAAATGATATTTCACATCCTGCCCGCCATAATGCGGATACTGGGTAGGAAAATTATTTCCCCTTGAAAAAGATCGCATCATTGCCGTGTGGGGTGCATAATCTCCGTATACCGAAAAGCCGGAGTACAGAATGCCGTCTTTCATATGGAAAACGTAAAACATCATCCAGGTCACAAAAACCGTCAAAATGCCAAAAAGCAGAAGCTCTTTTTTCAGGATCCATTTTCTGCTGATCATCCGTTCGGATATCACAAACATTTTTTGCTGTTTTTTCTTTTTCCACCGGAAGATTCCCGAAAGCAGCAGGATATCTACCAGAAATACGATCAGATTTCCATAAAAAAGAGGATGCTCTGCCCCCGCGCATATGCTGAACATCCAGGAAAGAATATAGACTGCCCAGGTCAGCATCAGGATTCCCATCCCAAACGCTGCCGGCAGGACCACCCATATCCTGTTTCCTCTTTCAGTTGTTTGACGCGGAAACAGACATCCTGCCATTTCCATTCCTGTTAACATACATAATATAAGATAAATGATTCCAAGCATAGGATTCTCCTTAATTCACGTAAAGTATAGCAGAATCACCTTCCTATGAAAAGGCTATTCACATTTTTTTCAATTATTTTCGTTTTCCTTCTGTTTTTTCAGATATGTAACGATTCCATCAGCCACAGCCTCTGCTACCTTTCTCTGATACTTCTCTGTCTGAAGCAGGGCGGCTTCCTCCGGATTTGTAAGAAATCCACATTCTACGATATTGATCACACCCGGACTTCTCTTCAGAAGATAATAGGTTCTGTTTCCTTTTGCCACCCGCGGCCGTGCAATGGAAAGCTTCCGGTTCATGTTTTCCTGGATCGCAAGTGCCAGTTCTTTTCCGCCTTCCGAATCTTCATAATAAAATACCTGCGGACCTTTTACTCCGGGATCACTGTAGCTGTTCTGGTGGATACTCACAGAAAGCACCGGTTCATATATCCGGATCTGTTCAATACGATTCTGCAGATCCTGTGCTTTCATATTTTTTGTACCATTTTCATAAAGACCTTTATCTTCTTCCCGGGTCATTACTACGGCAAGGCCTTTTTTTTCCAGGATCGTTTTTAGCTTCATGGCAATATCCAGATTGATTCCTTTTTCCTTCAGTCCACCGATTCCCACCATTCCGGAATCCACACCGCCATGACCGGCATCCACCAGGATCACCTGATCTGCTTTTATATTTCCGGATACATCTATAAGTCTGCCTGCAGTTTCTGCCGCTTCCCATGACAGAATATAAAAACAGACCAGCATAAGAACTGCCATTGCCAATTCTATGAAATGTTTTTTCAACACAAAACACCCCCGGCATATTTATTTTAATATATGTTGCCGGGAGTGTTTTTAGCATTGTGAAGATCACAATGTTTTCTTCTGTTTATGACAGGTTTTCTGTGATCACGCTCCAGATCCCGCTGTTCTCGAATCCAAGCTTCCACTCTGCCACACCTGCCAGTTTGTATTTTTTGATCAGTTTAACCTTTTCCGCAATAGACTTAGAGTCCTCCAGCCAGATCTGGTATGTGGCACCTTCCCCTTCATAGGTTCCATAATTCTGACTTGTCTTCTTGTCCCAGTATGTTTCTGCTCCGTTATCACTGATCGTCTGCTGTGCCTGATCCATACCGATGGCCTCACTTGTCAGTGCACCGCCATCTGTAGTCTTCCAGAGCCTTGTGTAGAACGGAATCGCAAGGATCGTCCGTTGAGCCGCTACTTCTGAAAGCGTATCCTTAACCCCCTGTTCTACCCATGGCAGAGATGCCACAGAACCGGCATCGGAGCCTACGTAATGTTCATCATAGCCCATAATGATCACATAATCCACAACCTTGCCCTGCTCCGCACGGTCATAATGACTGGTAAAATCTTCCGGAACCGGATTATCTACAGACAGTACCAAATTATTGGCGTGACACTGGATAGAAAGCTCTCTTAAAAACTGAAGGAAATGGATTCCTACTCCTTCGCTCAAAGATTCAAAATCAACATTGATTCCATCCAGTCCTGCTTTCAGTGCATAAGTGATCAGCTGATTCTCCAGATTCTGCCTTGAACTGGTTTTTGAAAGAACTTCTGTGGTACTCATGTTCTCATTAAAATTATCCACCAGTCCCCATACCTTCAGTCCTTTTTCATGTGCCTGCATCACATACTCCCCAGATGCAAGACTTGAAATATTTCCGGAGTTATCTGTTACAGAAAACCAGGTTGGAGAGATCACATTCACGCCTGTCATATTCTGTACCGCATCTGCGAAATAGCTGTTTGCATCTGTGCTGGTAACCTGGTGCCATGCCAGGTTCACCGGCTCATCCATGGTAAGATATGTATAGGACTCTGTTTTAAAATTCCTTTCATAATCCGTTGTATCCACAGCACTTACTTTTTTCTTCTGAATATAACCGATGTAACCGTCATCGGTTGCCACCTGATCCCAGTCCTCTCCTTCATTCATCAACCGGAGAACTGTATTCTTCGCCAGTTTGGAAAGGATCGGCGCCTTGATCCCGCCCCGGTAACGGATCACGGTATCTTTCTTCGTGGTCACGGTCTCCACGTTGGTAAATTTGTACTGTATCGCAACCCTTGCAGGATCCTGCTCTATATAAGAATCGATATCTGTATACTTTTTTACATAATCCAGTTTCAGATAAACCGTGTCATCCTTCAGCCACACGTTTCCGTCTGCCTTATCTGAAGCCGGTTCCTCCGTGAGACTGGATGGTGTTGCATACAGTATCTTCTTGTTTTCGCTATCCCAGTAATATCTCTGATTCAAATATCCGTTCACTACATCCAGCGGAAGATATACATCTTCTCCTGAGATAAGTGCCTTCTCTTCCAGTTTCTCAGTTCCAAGTATCAACGCAGCCTCACCGTCTGCATTCTGGCCATAGTATTCTGTCAGATCCATCTGTTTCCTGCTTGGTATAAGCTTATTGATCCCGTAAACAGCCCCTCCGGCAAGAGCGACCAGAACGATCAGCAGACCTACCACAAGGACCGGTATGTGTTTTTTTATCATGTTTTTTTCCTTTCGGTATAAAATGTCATAATTTGTTTCATTATAACATATCTTGTCTACATTTCGTTATAAAAATCAACTTTTAATAATTTTTCACAATTTCTTTAGAATTTCGGTTCCCCGCATGGTATGCATGAGTGCAGGGGATGATCGTTATCCGGGGAACCGTTTTTTCTTATGTACGGTCATTCTTTGCGAATAAGATCAAAGCTTACACAGGCGATATGGCCGTCTTCATCTTCCGTATAATCCCGCATATAGACCCCGTTTTCCGCAATCTGACAGGCTTTTGCGATTTTTTTCGGAGTGCTTGGTGCTCCATTGAGATAAAGAGAAACTCCGTTCTCACGATAAAGCTCCAGCTCCCTTCGAAGGGTTTTTGCGGATTTCTTTTTTTCCTGTGATATATTTGGCGTATCCCGACCTCCTTTCCTGGTTAGATTTTCAGAAAACACCAGCAATGGTTCTCGAAAAGCTGCAACTTCCCTGTTAGGATGATACTTGTAATAAAATATAAATAATAAAATGGGGGAAAATTTCTCTGTGTACCGACAGACTCGCCGATGAATTTCACACAGAATCCTTATCTTCAGAAAAATATGACTTTAAGTTATCGTTACTGTCTTCTTGCTTCCGGGAGGAGACAGCTTTTCTGCTTTTCATTATACCTGATTTCCCTTCAGATGCAAGTCTTTTATAAAAGAATCAGAAATTTTCTTTTTTCTCCGGTTTCTACATCTTTACATCTTGTGTATAACTGTTATATAATACAGTATGTAAAAGATTAAATTTATTTACCTATAGGATGTGATCATATGAAAATAGAAAAAATCAATGAAAATCAGATCCGCTGTACCCTGACGAAAGAAGATCTGGACAGTCATCAGATCCGTATCAGCGAACTTGCATACGGTACCGAAAAAGCCAAACGTCTCTTTCGTGATATGATGCAGCAGGCACAGATACAATTTGGTTTTGAAGCAGATAATATTCCTCTGATGATTGAGGCTATTCCTGTCAATGCCGAAAGTATTATCCTCATTATCACTAAAGTGGAAGATCCTGAAGAACTGGATACACGTTTTTCCAAATTTGCACCCTTCAAGGGCAACAAACCTTCCGATACCGTAGAGATCGATGGCGCTGACAATATCATCGATATCTTCCAGAAGCTCTGTGAATCCAAGCTTAAGGATCTTTCACAGAAACCGGAAGAAAAAAGGGCGGAAACTTCCGCCCCTCAGGCAACAGAAACTCCGGATGCATCACAGCAGCCGGCTGAGAGTTCTGTAAAGCTTATACGCCTGTACTCTTTCCCGGGGCTGGATGATGTTATTGCCGCATCTCATGGTATGAATGGTTTCTTTACCGGTGATAATACTCTCTATCGTGAAGGAGAAGACGGTGTCTATCAGCTGGTACTTCATCAGTCAGACTGTACACCTGAAGAATTTAACAAGGTCTGCAATATCCTTTCCGAGTATGGCATCGGCCGCGCATTCACACCAGCCGGTGAAGCCTACCTCAGAGAGCACTGTGCACTGATCGCTGATCATGCACTTCAGAAGCTTCTGAATATCTGACAAACCAAATATCCTACAGACAAACAAACCGCTGTCGGAATGCGATCCATATGATCTGCATTTCCCGACAGCGGTCCTTTTGTTTCAGCAAAAAAGCTTCTGTTTATTACTCACCAAGAAAATCATTGATCTGAGCTACGAGGACATCTGCGTCCAGGCCATGGACCATTGCTGCTTCTTCCAGAGATTCCATCTGTGAAGACGGGCAGCCAAGACAATGCATTCCTGCTCTCATCAGGATCGGTGCGATATTCGGGTCTACAGTGAGCAGTTCTCCGATCAGCATGCTCTTTGTAACTTTTGCCATGATTGTATTCTCCTTTACTGTTTTATCGAAATATTTCATTCCGTTCTGCTATTATAATACGAATCCGGAATGGAATCAACGGGTTACGAATTTTCAGTTTTGTTTATAAATTTATACTTGTATTCTTTATGCAGATATATTAGAATGGGAATAGAATCCCTGGTAGGGGATACATACAATACACAATTTAAAAGGAGGATATCAATTATGGCATATGTAATTTCTGACGAGTGCGTTAGCTGTGGAACATGTGAGGGTGAGTGCCCGAACGAGGCTATTTCTCAGGGAGACGAGCATTATGTAATCGACGCAGACGCTTGTGTTGACTGCGGAACATGCGCTGAGGCCTGTCCAGTTGGTGCTATCTCTGCTGAGTAATGCATCATTAGCTTGATAAGCTGCTATAATGAATGAGGCTGCCGGTTTACCGGCAGCCTTTTCTGTTTTTTTTATTCTTTTTTCCCTCACAGGAAGCTGCCGCTTCTCTTCTTGCCTGCTGCTGCCTGCGGATCGCTTCATCCAGAGAACGACACCGGTACTCTCCTTCTTTCTTTCTCTGCATTTCCTCACGGATCAGGCGTTCCATGATTTCCTGAAACTCCAGTATCTTATCGTTATCTGCTCCGCACTTCTCTGTATTCCCGGATTCCGTTTTTTCCATGAACTCCTTTTCAGATCCCGTTTTTTTCATTGGGATATCTTCAAGCTCAACAGCTTCTCCATCCAGGATCCTGATACCAGATTCTGAAAAATCCGGTGTATCTGCCTTTCTTGCCTCCGGTGGGATCAGTGTACGGATTGCTTTCAACTGAAGTCCTTTACTTTTCAGCTCATTTATTTTAAGAAAAAGCTGGATATCAAACGGTGTATAATAGCGATGTCCCAGTTCATTGCGTCCGATCCGAAGCTCCAGTTCTTCCTCCCAGTAACGCAGGACATAAGATTTCACTCCGGTCAGTGTTACGGCCTGTCTGACTGTATATCTTTTTTCCATTGTGAACGCCCCCTTATATAGAGATTCACTGCTGCTGTCTACAGTATAACCCCTGAGATCAGGAAATAGCAAGAATAATCGGTTGACATAATTTTACCAAATATGACTCTTTGCCTATATCCATAGCATCCCGAACTCCACGATCACACAGACAAAAATACAAAAGGCCATCAGGATAACTATAAGCTTTCATCCTGACAGCCTTTCATTTACCGTCTGCACGGCTCTATTTTTTCATATTTACAAACTGGGTATATCTCGGCAGCCATACCAGCTCCACAGTTCCGATCGGGCCGTTTCTCTGCTTGGCTATGATAATTTCCGCAATGTCTTTCTTCTCAGTATCTTTGTGATAATAATCATCTCGATAGATAAACATGACCACATCCGCATCCTGCTCAATAGCTCCGGACTCTCGAAGATCCGAAAGCATCGGCCTGTGATCCGGTCTCTGTTCCACTGCACGGCTAAGCTGTGATAACGCAATTACCGGTACATCGATCTCTCTTGCCAACGCTTTCAGCGATCGTGAAATATCTGAAATTTCCTGCTGTCTGGAATCCGATTTTCCACTTCCGCTCATCAGCTGAAGATAATCGATCATGATGATCCCCAGATTATGCTCAAGCTTATATTTTCTGCATTTGGAACGAAGCTCCGCAATGGAGATTCCAGGTGTATCATCAATAATAAGATTGGAGCCACCGATAATATCCGCTCCTTCTACCAGCTTCGTCCAGTCCTCATCTTTCAGATTTCCGGTACGGAGATTCTGGGAATCCACGTGAGATTCCATAGCAAGAAGACGGTTTACCAGCTGCTCCTTGGACATCTCCAGACTGAAAATAGCCACGGTCACATCTTTACGAAACGCCATATACTGGGCAATATTCAATACAAAGGCAGTTTTTCCCATGGAAGGTCGAGCTGCGATCAGTACAAGATCGGACGCGTGCATACCGGAAGTCTTATAATCCAGATCCACAAATCCAGTCGGGATCCCGGTAACGGAGCCCTTCAGCTTGGAAGCCTTCTCAATATTGCTGACTGCATTCAACACAACCTGCTGGATCGGCACATAATCGCTGCCATTTGTTCTCTGCAAAATATTAAACAGCTTTTTCTCGGATTCCTCAAGTATGGTTTCCGTACTGTCTTTTTCCAGATAACAGGCATTGGCAACTTCTTCCGTAGTCCGTATCAGCCGACGGAGAACTGCCTTTTCGCTTACGATATTGGCATAGTATTTCACATTGGCTGATGTAGGAACTGCTGCGATCAGATCACGGACATATTCCATACTGCTGATGTCCGGCGGAAGCTCTTTCTCCTTGAGACGATTCTGCAGAGTGATCAGATCTACCGGCTGTCCTTCATTACAGAGCTCCACCATGGCATCAAAAATGATACCATATTGTTTTTGATAAAAATCATCACTGGTCAGGATCTCGGAAGCCACCAGGATCGCATCACGATCCAGGATCATGGATCCGATCACTGACTGCTCTGCCTCAATACTGTGAGGCAGAATCCTCTTGATCAGTGCTTCTTCCATTGATTACGCCTCTTTTACCCAGACTTTGAGACTTCCGGTTACCTTCGGATGAAGTCGTACCGGAACATTGGTAACACCCAGGTTACGGATCGGATTCTCCAGCTGGAGCTTTTTCTTATCGATATCAAGATTCAGCTGTTTTTTGGCTGCCTCTGAGATTTCTTTTGAGGATACAGAACCGAATGTTCTTCCGCCTTCACCTACCTTCAGAGTAAGGATAACCTCCTTTGTGGAAAGCTCCTCTGCAAATGCCTTGGCAGCGTCCAGGTTTTCCTGTGCAACCTTTTCTTCATTTGCCTTACGGAGTTTCAGGTCATTGAGATTCTTGGATGTAGCTTCAACACCAAGCTTTTTTGGCAGAATCATGTTTCTTGCATATCCGTCACTTACATTTACGATCTGTCCCTTTTTACCCAGGGATTTAACATCTTCCAGAAGAATTACTTTCATTTCTATTTGTCCCCTTCCTGATATAACTGGTCTATAATTTCTTTCAGCATTCTTTCGGTCTCATCCATGGTGTCTTTCACCTGTGCACCGGCAATATTCAGATGTCCGCCGCCGCCCATCCGTTCCATCATGACCTGTACATTCACTTCATCAATGGCTCTGGCACTGATGTAAACCTCATTATTATAGCTGGTAAGAACAAAAGATGCCTTGACTCCTGCGATATTGAGCAGCTCATTGGCCGCCTGTGCTCCTACAACGGTAGGACTTTCCAGACCTTCACTCGGACATCTTGCAATGGCAAAATAATCTCTGTAGATCTCCGCAGTACGAACTGCCTCCGCTCTCGCCTTATAGGAATCAATATTATCCCGGAGCATCTTACGTACACGTGTCACATCTGCTCCGCATCTGCGCAGGAATGCTGCTGCCTCAAAGGTACGCACACCCGCTCTTGTTGTAAAGTTGTTGGTATCGATCATGATACCCGCATAAATACAGTCCGCCTCAATACTTCGAAGCTTCAGCCCGTCTGCAAAATACTGCAGGATCTCTGCGATCATCTCGCAGCTTGAGGATGCATATGGCTCCACATAGGACAGAACTGCATTCTGGATCACCTCGCTGCCGCGGCGGTGATGATCCAATACCACAATGGTCTTTGTCATATAGAGAAGATCCTGGCATTCGGTATAGCTTGGCTTGTTGGTATCCACCACAATTACTACCGTATTGTTATCCACCAGTTCTTTGGCCTGATTACTGTCCACAAACATGGACGGCTCATAATCTGGATTCTCCATAAATCCACTCATCAGCGGCCGAATGGATGTGGTCGGATCATTGATCACAATATGCACCGGCTTACCAAGAGTCTTACCGGCACGGTAAATACCGATCCCAGCTCCCAGAGCATCCACATCTGTGATCTTGTGTCCCATAACCACCACTCGATCCTTGGTGCTCATAAATTCCTTCAGAGCCTGAGCCTTCACTCGTGCCTTCACTCGGGTTGATTTCTCCATCTGCTGTGCCTTGCCGCCAATGTAGGTAATATTATTTTCATTTTTGATCACTACCTGATCACCGCCACGGCCCAGTGCCATCTCAATGGCAATTCTGGCATATTCGTAATTCTGGATATACGTAGAAGCATTCAGACCGATTCCGATACTTAATGTCACAGCCATTTCATTTCCGATGTTAACCGTCTTAACCTCATCCAGGATATGAAAACGCTGTTCCTTCAGTGTTTCCAGTGAACTCTGGCGCATGATCAGAAGATATTTATCTTTCTCCAGTTTCTTCACAAGGCCGTCAAAGTTGGAAAAATACTTGGTGATCTTTCGGTCGATCAGTGCGATAAGCAGAGATCTTCTCACATCCTCCACGCTCTCCAGTGCTTCTTCATAATTATCCAGATAAGCCAGTGCTACAACAAGCTTGTTATCCTCATTTTTCTGGATGTATTCCTTAAGCTCTGTTTCATCATAAAGATACATGGCGATCAGACTGACATTCTGGGACATATTCTCCAGAATATCCGCATGGCTGACTACTTCACCCATAGTCACCCGCTGCATGGAAACCCGATAGATCCGATCCCCGAAATGTATACTCATCTCAGAAATTTCCGGTTCATCGGCTACAGGAAGCTTGTCCGGAGTAATATCCGGGAAAACTGTGCTGATATTTTTTTTATAAAACTGATCTCTCCCCGTGATCTCTGAAAAAATACGGTTGGACCAGATCATGCGGCCTTCCATATCCATAATGGCATAAGGAAGCGCCAGTTCTTCCAGCATCCGCTTTTCTACCACATCATACTGATTGGCAAATGCGATCATATCATTGATGATCAGCGGTTTGTGATATCGAAAAAGCTGTACTGCGATAAAAATATAGATCACAGTACCTACAGACACCAGAATTCCGGCCTTTACACTTACAATAAACACCAGCAGGTCCAGCAGCACGACCAGGACCGAAAGGTACAGCGGCCAGCGCATGAAGTGTTTCATAGGCCCCTTGAATTTAACTTTGTTGTTCATTGCTTTTTCCTGTTCTTAATGTAATTTAACCCACAAGTTATTTAACATTATACCAGATTCCTTATTATAATTCCATAGCAATGATAAAATCTGTTTTGCTCATAAAAAAACAGGGCCGCTGCCTCCAGATGACTGCTCATCTGTTTCGCAACGACCCCGTATAAGATCAGAATTAGTCCTGAACGTATGGCATCAGGGACATATGACGTGCTCTCTTAACAGCAACTGTCAGTGCTCTCTGATGTTTCGCACAGTTACCTGTAATTCTTCTCGGGAGAATTTTACCTCTCTCGGAAACATACTTTCTTAACTTTGCTACATCCTTGTAATCGATCTCGTTATTCTCTTTACCGCAGAATACACAAACTTTTTTTCTTCTGCGTCCGCCTCTTCTCTTCATCGGAGAATCTGGTCTCTCGCCTCTATTGTAAGCCATGATTGTTTCCTCCTATCTTATTCGTCTCATCTGTCTTGATCAGATGTTCTAATTGAACGGCAGCTCCTCATCAATTCCATCTGGAATGTTCATGAAGCCGTCGGCGCTTGCTGCGCTCGGACTCGGCATAGACGTTGCAGGTGCTGCCTCTGTTCTCGGATGAGCTGCTGCATAGCTGTCGCTTGATGCTTTGCTCTCAGCAAATTCCTGATCCTCAACAACAACCTCTGTCGTATAAACCTTCTGTCCCTCACGGTTCGTATAGCTTCCTGTCTGGATACGTCCCGTAACTGCAATTTTCAGTCCCTGTCTGAAATACTTTTCCGCAAATTCTGCTGTACGTCCGAAAGAAACACAGCTGATAAAATCAGCACTTGCCTCTCCGTCACGACGGAATCTGCGATCAACTGCCAGTGTATATCTGGCGATTGCCAGGGCATTTTCTCCTGCGGAATATCTTACCTCAGGATCTCTTGTCAAGCGTCCCATTAATATTACTTTGTTCATCGTTCTACCTCTCTTATGATTTCACTTAACTGAACAGGTTCTTAATGGTGTTTTCGAAAAATCCGCTGCAAAAATTATGCCTCTTTCTTGACAACCAGGTATCTTAATACATTGTCCATGATGCGGACATGTCTCTCGATCTCCGCCGGGCACTGAGAATCTGCTTCAAACTGAATAAAATAGTAGAAGCCTTCATGCATTTTCTGAATCTCGTAAGCTAATTTCTTCTTACCCCATTCTTCAACTTCTGTGATCACGCCGTTGTAACGTGTGATGTAGCCTTTTGCTTTCTCAACTACAGCGTCACGTGCTTCGTCCTCAAGCTTAGCGCTCACAACTAATGCTAACTCGTACTTGTTCATGCTTGTCTTAACCTCCTTATGGTCTTTTGGCCCTTTGCCTGTCAAAGAGCAAGGATATGAAATATATCACGATTGTTGATTCTAGCACATCTCTCCCGTGATGTAAAGCATAAATTTAATTTTTTTCAATTTTTTTCAAATCTCGTGTATTTTTCTCAACCAGCTTACGTGCCACCATAATCTGATGTCCGCAGCCCTTGCATTTCAGGCGGAAATCCGCTCCTACGCGAAGGATCTCCCATTCTTTACTGCCACAGGGATGAGCCTTCTTCAGTGTGACAATATCTCCAACTTCATAATTTAATCCCATTTGATACTCCTCATTTTTAATTTGCAGATCATCCCAGGTCCCCATATTTTCAGACTCTTATCTGAAAAAACACCTGCCCGATCGGTTCTTTAATAAGAAGATCCGCATATTTATCCCTCGGTGTCGGTGCCTTATTGATCACCACCAGATGATTTCCCCGGAAATAATCGATCAGGCCTGCTGCCGGATATACCGCCAGAGAAGTTCCCCCAATGATCAGCACCTCCGCCTCCGAGATCACTCTTACTGATTCCTGGATCGTATAGTCATCCAGCCCTTCCTCATAAAGGACCACATCCGGCTTGATCATGCCGCCGCAGCTACACCGCGGAACACCTTTCGATTCCTTCATATATTTAAAATCATAGAATTTCCCGCATTTCATACAATGATTTCGGTAAACGCTTCCGTGAAGCTCCAGGACCTTTTTACTTCCTGCCATCTGGTGAAGATTATCGATATTCTGAGTGATCACAGCCTTCAGCTTTCCTGTTTGCTCCATCTCCGCCAGCTTAAGATGTGCCGCATTCGGTTTTGCAGTATCACAAAGCATCTTATCTCTGTAAAATTTAAAGAATTCCTCAGGTTTTCGCATAAAAAATGTATGGCTTAAGATCGTCTCCGGCGGGTAATCATATTTCTGGTTATACAGTCCGTCCTGGCTTCGAAAATCCGGGATCCCGCTTTCTGTTGAAACACCTGCGCCGCCGAAAAATACAATATTTCTGCTCTCATCAATAATCTTTTGTAATTTTTCTATCTCATTTCCCATATCATTTCCTCCCAAACTTATCCGCAAAAGCTCTACTGTGGGTTCACCGCATTCACTCTTTTTCCCTGTACCACAAAACGTGTTGCCTGATTGCCGGTACAGGTTGATAATGTAACGATCTTATCCTTCACATTGGCTTCACTTGCAGTGGCATCTGTTCTGATCTCCGAATTCTGGAACATTTTTTTCTCATATTCCAGAAACTCTTTGCCAGGTCCTTTAAATAAGGTATACGTATCGCTGTTTACAGAAGTCGTATACGCTGCAATGATCTCATACCGGTAATCTTTTTCCGGTGTGAGGATCCAGAAATATTTGCTGGTATTATAAAGCGTCTCATCCGCTCTGTACTTTTTCAGCATTCCAAACATGGAACCATTCTTCATGTTGTGTCCGTACACCAGGGTATTACAATCGCTGAAATCTCTTTTGTTCTCATAATCAATAAAGATCGTTCCCGCAAAATTATAATTTTTCTCATATGTCTGGTGCAGATAAAAATTATTATCCTCTCCCTGTACCACCGGATAACTGATCTCAGGCAATGCTTCCATATAGATCCAGCCGATCACATCCTCATTGATACTCCTGAGAGAATCAAAATCAATGCTCACAGGTGCTACAGGCTGTTCATCCGGCTGATCTATCTCTTCCACCTGGTCCGGATCACGTTCTGTCACTGCCATTTCGGAAATGCTGTTATATTCATCGGTTCCTTTTTTATATTCTGTATAAATATGATAAAGGTTAAAAGCTGCATAACAGAAAATACAGATTGCCACGATCAGAACGATCGTCAGAATATGATCTCCAACTGTTTTTTTCTTTTTCACCTTGTTTTTCCTGCTCATAATCACACTCCTTTAAATCTGTCAGGATCATCTGGTTTCTGTATTTATTATAAATATCCCTCCGTTTTCTTGCAACCGTTTTGTTTTTGTCCTGTTTTATACAGAAAGAAGCCGCCTCGGAATGGGCATCCGAAGCGGCTTGTAAGGTATATTCTATTTCAGAGCTGCTGTTATTTTTCAGGCCAGTTCTTTTCCTGTAAGCATTTTGTATGCCTGGAGATATTTCTCGATGGTCTTGTCCACGATCTCCTGCGGAAGTGTCCAGTCATTGTCCGGATTGGCTTTCAGCCAGTCACGTGCAAACTGTTTGTCAAAAGATGGCTGGCCATGTCCTGGTTCATAGCCTTCTGCCGGCCAGAAACGGGAGCTGTCCGGTGTCAGCATCTCATCACCGATGACCATGTTGCCGTCCTCATCAAGACCAAACTCGAATTTTGTATCTGCAATGATGATTCCCTTGCTGAGTGCATACTCTGCACATTTTTTGTAAAGAGCGATGGTGTTGTCACGAAGTTTTTCTGCGTACTCGCGTCCTTTTCCAGGGAAGTATTTCTCAAGATGATCGATACTCTGCTCAAAAGAAATATTCTCATCGTGATCACCGATCTCAGCCTTGGTAGATGGTGTGTAGATCGGCTCAGGCAGCTTGTCGGATTCTTTCAGACCTTCCGGAAGCTTGATGCCGCATACAGTACCGTTCTCCTTGTAGCTTGCCCAGCCGCTTCCTGTGATGTATCCACGTACAATACACTCGATCGGCAGCATGTTCAGCTTACGGCACATCATGGATTTTCCTTCAAATTTCTCCTGCTGGAAAAACTCCGGCATATCCTTGGTATCTACAGAAATCATGTGGTTTGGAAGAATGTCCTCAGTCATGTCAAACCAGAATTTGGACATCTGGGTCAGTACAGCACCTTTCTTTGTAACTTCATTATTCAGAATTACGTCAAAGCAGCTGATACGGTCTGTTGCAACCATGATCAGACTGTCGCCATTGTCATAGATCTCACGTACTTTACCTTCTTTGATTGGTTTTAATTCCTGCATGTTCTCACACCTCATCATTCGGTTATTTGGTTTTTGTTTTCGACACCGTTACCGTATCACCACTCAAGCCCTCCTGTCAAGATGCCAGGCCCTTTTCAGTCATAAGTATTCGTTAAGGGATCATTCATATTTTTAATAGCGACTCACATTCCTCCTGAAGTTTTTTCTCCTGTTTCCGGTAAAGAAGCTTCTCACTGCAGGCAAAATAAGGGTCACATCCATACTCCCGGATAAAAGCAGCTGCATGACTGTTCCTGGTCAGTCCGGTGACAAAAAGCACCGTTTCCTGTCCGTCTCCGAAACATGCTTTCATAAAGGCAAATGCCCGTTCCAGCTCTCTGCTGATCTTTTTGGCACAGTCTTTTCTCTTCTCTACCATTTCCGTAAACAGCTGCCGGATCCGTTCAAAACCAGTCTCTGTATCTGTGATATGTTCCTTTCGGATAGTAAGGCTGAATTCCTCCAGAGTACGGATCACAAACTCTTCCGTGGTCTGCTGTTCCAGGTTAAGAAGCTCCGCCTCCAGACGGACAGCCAGACTTTTCTTCTTCACATCTGTAAATTCATCCAGCGCCGTCATGTCCTTTTTATCCTGAAGAAAAGCTTTCAGATGCAGAAGTTCCTGATAAACAGCACCTGTCTCACCATCCATCTTCTCATAGGTCAGAAAACTTCCGTTCAGACCGTCAAGCAGAATCCCTGTCACAAGGAATCGTTCCTCAAAGGAAGCTTCCTTCGCCATTTTTACTTTTTTCTGCTGTTCTTCCTCCGCCATTTCTCCGGAAAGCAGGCGTTTCAGCCCATAGTCCTCTCCGTACTTCCGATACAGCTGATAACTGGCAAAAAAGCTTCTTGCGATCTCCTCTCTGCATAAATACTCCCCGATCAGATTCTCCGTGATCTCCACACCCAGCTCCTCATAAGCCTTCAGGATCTCAGACAGGTCTTCCCAGCCTCTTGCTGTCACGAAGAATTTCCCGTCCACTGTATTTTCCACAGAATAAAAATGATCCTTTTTCATGCCGAGATAAGCCAGGATCGATCCGTGGATCTCCTTTTTCCAGGCATACTCCATCCACACATCAAGATCTGCCTCGATATCCATCCTACGCACACGGTCCAGGGTTACGATATCAAATTCCCGGACCGACTTATTATATTCCGGAGGATTTCCCGCTGCAGCGATCAGCCATCCCTCCGGTACGCTGTGGCTTCCGAACGTCTTGTTCTGAAGAAATTGCAACATGGTCGGCGCAAGTGTCTCGGAAACGCAGTTGATCTCATCGATAAACAGGATCCCCTCTTTTTTTCCGGTACGTTCCATACAGTCATACACAGAGGCAATGATCTCACTTAAGGTATACTCTGTGATACTGACCTCTTTTCCGTTATAGCACCGGGTCACGATCCTGGGCAGTCCTACCGCACTCTGTCTTGTATGGTGGGTGATGGTATAGGCTACCAGCCCTACTCCGCATTCCTCTGCCACCTGCTCCATGACGGCGGTTTTTCCGATTCCCGGAGGGCCCATAAGCAGAATGGGACGCTGCCGGAGTCTGGGAAATGTATAACGTCCGGCTGCATCTTTCCGGTTGTAAGCCAGTAAGGTATGTTTAATCTCTTCTTTTGCCTCTTTTATATTCATATGTTATGACGCACTCCTTCCTGCTCTGCCACAAGCCGGATCGCCCAGGGCGGAACAAGCTCCATTTTTTCTGTTTTATGCAAAAATACAAAGGCCGTCTCGTAATCCGGCTTACTTCCCGGATAGATCCCGTCTCCGTCTGTAAAATAGATCAGGGCTTTAAGACGGCGGATTTCCTTCTTCTCCTGCTGCTCCTTCACATACCGGAACACCGGTCGGAAGTCTGTTCCTCCCCGCCCCTGTATGGTGATATCTTTGCTGTATTCTTTCCATTCTTCTTCCGAATGGATCACTTTTACATCCTGGATACAGCAGTCACACTGGATCAGATAGACTTTCATCTTATGGAAAAAATTCTCTTTTTCACTGAGAATGGAATAGGTTTCTTCCAGGAATCTCCGCACAGTCTCTCCATCACAGGAACCGGAAGTATCAATGGCGATCACCAACTCCTCAAGACGGTTCACTTCCTTATATTCCAGCGGCTCGATCAGCGGAAGATTTCCATAATGTTCCATTCCGTAATTATAAAAAATATAATCAAAACTCTCCGTATCCAGTTCCACTTCCTCCCGCAGTACGGAAAACTGGCGGAGAAATTTTTTGTAATCGTATCTTCCGGATCTTATGGGGCCTGCATCTTCCCTCTGGTCCCCTTTCTGGCTTCCCCGTCGTTTCCGGTGATCCTGGCGGTTTGCGGCAGTATAGGAAAGAAGTCTGTTCCATTTTTCTCTTGTCTTTTTCCCTTTTTCTCCTGTGCAATTATCCCAGAGTGTGTGATCATCAAAATGAAAAGTTTCTTCCAGCTCTTCCAGATGAAATGGAAAGGTCTGTTCTTTCAGTTTCCGACAGATCTTTTCTGCGGAATCCGCGCCGTTTCCAAGAATATGAAAGACTTTTTCCCGGATTTTTTTTGCATTTCCACCGGTCTCCAGAACCGGGATCTTTTCTCTGGAAATGATCTGTTCCACAGCAATATCACAGGCCAGGTTCCATAAACGTCTGTCCTCCTGATTTTCCCGGAAAAGGTGCAGATACAGGCAGTGCAGCAGCATATGTAAATACCCTCGTCGTACTGCCTCCGGCTTTTTCACATAAAGTTCCAGCAGATATTCCGGTGAAAAAAGGAAGAATTCTCCATCTGTTCCGATGGTTCTGGTCTCTTCCGAGCCTTTCCCGGAAATGCAGGCAAAAGCACCGTCCAGATATGGAAAATAGTAGTACAGTTCGTTCCTTACATTTTCCAGGATATGTGTCCCCAGTTCTTCCTGCTTCCGATTCACCGGATCTGCCCCCTTTCCTTCTGACCAAACCAGTTTTTATTCCTTTCCATCCCATGTTCCTGAATATCTCTTTATTGTCATTTACATTCTGTACGTCTGTACGTGCCAAAATACATCTGGTATTACATTTTTCACCAGGTTTGTTCACAGTTCAAATTTTTTCTCTTTAAATCCATACTTTTCTTTTTTTAAATGGAGAAGTCCCATCAATGCCGCAGGTCTCCTCCACTCTTCGGCCAGTTTCAGGAACACTTCCAGCTCCTGTTCCCCAAACCACTCATTCTCATAAAGCTTCCCGATCTTTTCCCAGTCATCTTCCAGGATCAGGCGTTCCACTGCCGGGCGGATCCGTTTCTTCAGGTACGCTCCGTAATCCGCACGCTCCGCTTCCTCCACACCTTCCTCCAGAAAATATCCCCGCAGTGCAACTGCCAGCCGCAGCGGTTCCTGTTTTGTACTTCCGAATTTCCGGTAAAGGTGGATAGCCTCCTCCCTGGCATCCTCGTTCTCTGCCCGCATTTCAAGGGCACTGGCAACAACTTCCACATCTTTTTGAAAACGGCTTAATTCTGTCATAATGATCCCTCCTGTCCGATGTCTGTTTATAGTGTTTGAGGAAATATTTTTGTATGACATTATCATATCACGGACCGCTTTGTTTGAACATTATTTTTTGGTAAAAAAGAGGCCGTCACTGCCTTTTTCTGACAATGACGGCCCGGGAATATCTTCTCAGATTCCCTTCTTATAAAGAATAAATGAATAGATCATTGGAACAAACACTGCTGCCAAAATTATGATCAGGACAATTTCCGTTTTCAGAAGCAGCGAATTCATAAGAAAAAGCACTCCTGACAGGATCAGCACCCAGCCAGCCATACGGTTGGTACGGTTCCAGTTCTCCTCGCTGTTTAACGTCCAGGGAAGCTTCATTCCCACCGTGTAATTCTGTTTCACCTTGTGGATATAATTTCCGAGAATGATAAACATGATACCAACCATGATGTTCACGATCATTCCCATATCAATGTCCATTCCCAGAGCAAGGCCATAGATTGACATGCAGGTGATCACAGATACCACCGGAACCAGCCACAGGATCATGGTAAAAATGCGCTTGTTGATATTTTTTCTCTTTGGATCATTGGCTGTAAAAAAAACACAGAACAGATGAACCAGCAGAAGCAGAAACGGGATCCCAAAAACTGCCACAGGCTTGCTGCTCCAGCCGTTGGCCAGATTATGCTGGTCAAAATGTGTGGCGATCTTCTCCGGCAGACGGTTCCACAGAAGGATTCCTGCCAGTGACGGCGAGATCGTAAGGATACTTCCGGAGATCAGGGACATTTTATACTCTTTCAGAAATTCTTTCTTTTCTTCATCTTTCATCACTATTTCCTCCTTTCAGATCACTGAGCCACAAAAGCAGTTCCTCCACTACTGTGGTATTCAGTTCATAATACACGAAATTCTTCACCTTCGTCTCCCACACAAGATCTGCCTTCTTCAGAATTTTCAGATGATAGGATATGGTTGCACCTGTCATGTCAAAATGTCCTCCGATCTCTCCGGCTGACATTTTCCCGTTTTTCAGAAGCTGCAGGATCTCTCTCCGCACAGGGTCCGAAAGTGCCTTGAAGGTTTCCGCGAACGCCATCGTGTATGTCTTCCTCCTTTCGGATGGTATTTAGAAATATTTCTAAATAGAATATATCACTTCCGGATTCCCCGGTCAATAAGTATTTAGATTTTTTTCTAAATAGTTACATTTGTCATATATCAAAAAATGAGGATACCGATCATCGCCTCTGCGACCTTACGATATCCTCATTCACCATCGATCAACCATTATTTATTTTTTCCCCTCTTAAACCTACCTCATGCAAAAACCAAGACTGGATGTGATCTCCGGCGCAAGCTCCGGCACATGTGCACAAAAGTCCATCTCTATGCCAAGGCCAATGGATGCAACTCCAAGAATGGATTTGCCATTTACTGTTCTGCTTCCCCTTTTCAGATCCACTGCAAACGGAAAATGCTCCGTCACATCAAGAAAACGGTTCACTTCATCCATGCTCTCAAACTGTACTTTTTTTACTGTCATCGTTTTTTTCACCTCTTTTCTCTATCTATACTACTATTTTACTATGATATAATTATTTGTATAGAGTAATTTTTTTATAAAAAAGGTGATTTTTTTAGATGTTATCTTCTCCTATTTCTGTTACAATATAAAAAAACAACACCCAGGAGGTATCAAAATGTCAAAAAAGAACCTTATCGCAGGACAGTCCGGCGGACCGACCGCAGCGATCAACAGCAGTCTTTACGGTGTGGTATCTGAAGCACTTAAACATACAGAAGAGATCGACCACGTTTATGGCATGGTCAACGGTATTGAGGGATTTTTAAACGGAACAGTCCTTGATTTTCAGGAAGCACTTCCGGGCGAACAGCTTCGCGCTCTTACCTGGACACCTGGCGCCTATCTTGGCTCCTGCCGTTACAAACTTCCGGAATCTCTGGAAGATCCGGTTTATCCGAAGCTGTTCCGGAAATTCGAGGAGATGAACATCGGCTGGTTCTTTTATATCGGAGGAAATGATTCCATGGATACCGTCAGCAAGCTTTCCCGCTATGCCGAAAAGATCGGCAGCGACATCCGTATCCTCGGCGAGCCGAAGACCATTGATAATGACCTTGTAAATACGGACCATACCCCAGGCTTCGGAAGCGCTGCCCGTTACGTGGCTTCCACTGTCCGTGAGATCACCCTGGACGCCTGTGTCTATGAGAAAAAATCTGCCACCATCATCGAGATCATGGGACGTCACGCTGGCTGGCTCACCGGAGCCGCTGCCCTTGCACGGAAATACACCGGAGACAATCCACTTCTCATTTATCTTCCGGAAACGGATTTCGATGTAGAGGAATTTCTCCAGAAAGTTCATGCTGCCTTCGAGAAAAACTGCAACGTCGTAGTCTGTGTATCTGAGGGAATCCATGATAAAGACGGCACTTTCATCTGCGAATACGACAGCGCTGCCGGAACCGACGCCTTCGGTCACAAGATGCTTGCTGGCTGCGGTAAATATCTTGAGAATCTTGTACGCAGCCGTCTTGGCGTCAAAGCCCGCTCCGTAGAGCTCAATGTAAGCCAGCGCTGCTCTGCAGCTATGCTCTCCGGAACAGACCAGCAAGAAGGCATCCTCGCCGGTGAATTTGGTGTACAGGCTGCCCTGAACGGCGAAACCGGAAAGATGATTGCATTTAAACGTCAGAGTGATTCCCCGTACTCCATGAAATGCACACTGGAGGATGTCAACGCTATCTGCAACGAAGAAAAGACTGTCCCTGTGGAATGGATCACAGAAGACGGCTCCGATGTCACCGAAGACTTTATCCGCTATGCCCGCCCGCTGATCCAGGGAACTGTAAATGTTCCGGTTGGCGAGGACGGACTGCCGGCATTCGTGTATCGGAAATAAGATTTGTAGTAATGCGGATAAAAATATCCACATTTGCTGCGTAACTCTGTCCTGAGTAACTATTTATCCGTCATTTGACAAAAAAATGCACCGGGAATTTCCTGATAGTTCCCGATGCATTTTCTTTATTTCTCTATATATTTTTCTTTTTTATTTCTTACTGCGGTATGCTTCTGCTTCCCAGTGTGTAATAAAATATGTGATCTCATCGGTCATCTGCAGCGGGCCGCCAAAGCTCTCCGCATACACCGCAAGCTTGATCGCATCCTTTACCAGAAGCTGTGCCTTTGCTGCCTTTCCTTTGTCATCTTCCATGATAAATGCGCCAACGCCCTGTACCAGGATCAGTCTTGGCTCTTTATCATGCTCTGTCATAAATGCATCCAGCGCATTTTTCGCCTCATCAATATTTTCCACAAATAACGGATAAGGTCCGCAGTATACGATATGATCCGGAGTAAACGGCTTCAGAAGAGGTGCCGCAGCAGTTTTATCTTTTACAAAATCATCAGCCTCCGCAGCCGGTACGACCTCAACCGCATGTCCGAGCAGACTGGAAAGCTTCTGTGCTGCCTGCTCTTTTTCAGGTGTAACTGCATCACTTACATCCGCAGTTCTCTTTACCTGCTTTTCCAGCTTTCCGATCACACCATCAAATAAAACGCCGATTTCCTCTACAGTATCAGCCGCAACAAAAATTCCGTGATTCTGAAGCAGAAGGACCTGCACGTCTTTTCCTGTTTCTTCTTTATAGGCATTCATTTTCTCGAAGCAGATACGGGCAAGTGTGTATCCCGGTTTGCAGATATCGATCCAGAGTACGTCTTTTCCAAGAAGCTCTTTGCAGAGAGCCTTTGCGCCCTTTCCGCAGGTCAGTCCATTGATAAGTGTCGGATGAACATGCAGGACATACGTATAGGCAAACAGATTGTGGAGCAGCGCTTCCACGCTGGGACGTTTGGTTTTATCCTCATCGGTCACTGCCGCCATTACATCTGCAAGATATGCAGATTCACGCTTCACATCATCTGCCGGATATTCCGTTTTCATGATCTCATTCAGACGGGCTCTGTCCATTTTGACAAATTCCTCTGCCTTAATGGTAGCAAGCTGTGTACCAGATCCCTTTACATACAATGTTGTATCGTCTTTTACAGAAGTATTACCGCCTCCTGCCAGAACATAAGCCGGATTACTTCCGTAAGTGTTTGACATTTTTACCAAAGTTGAAAGCTCCATAAGTAAAATTCCTCCCTGTTGTGTCATTATATAATTTTTTCTATATGTTTATAGTACACGATGCAGGGTGAATTATCTATATGAATATTTTTTCCAAAATTAGTACTTTCGTATCCTTTTATGGTCTTACCAATATGATACCAACCTTTGAGCAGAGCATTATTCACGTCAGCAGCTCAAAGGTATGATAAAGATCCACCTTCCCATACCCCCACTCCGGGTTAGGATACTGCATATTTTCTTCTCTTCTTGCGCCTCTCTGCAGATAATATTTCACGCCGCTTCCTGTAAAAAACGGCTGGTTATCCCGTATGATGGCCCATTCAAACAGAAGTGCCGCGATGCCGGCGGTCTGTGCGGCGGAAATGCTGGTTCCGGAGCGGGTTCCAAAGCCGCCTCGTACCAGGGGCACTTTTACATTGACTCCAGGGGCTGCCAGATGTGGGGTTATCATTCCATCTGGCGTATAGCCTCTGCCTGCGGCAATGTAGATACTTCCGTCACGGTGCTGGTAGGCGGTTGTCGTGATGCTGTTTCTGGCGTCCCCCGGAGCTGTCACGGTTGTATAGGGCGATGGTTCCAGAAAATAAGTATCCTGGGATATCAATCCTTCTACCGGAAGCCACATATGGAACTGTACGTTCTGTCTGTTCTTTCCCCGGGTAAAAATCTTCCAGATTCCGGAGGCGGGATGAAAAAATCGGATATATACCAGCGAATATCCGGTCTGGCGCTCGATCAGGATATAATTCACATACACCTTCGTTTCTACAAAAACAAAGGACAGTTCCTGAGTTCTTGAACCAATAGAACTGCTGACTTCCAGTATCTCCCCAGTAGGTGACTGGATGGAAAGCCCGTAGATTTCCGGCGGTTCTCCCCAGAATTCCATGGTAAATCCCTGCTCCCTCTCTGCCACACGGAGCTCTGTCACGACCTGTTCCCTTCCCTGAGAAAAAATCCCCGTGCTGTGGTTTCTTGTATTTCCTTCGTTTCCTGCTGCCACAGATACGGATACCTGAGAAAAATTTGCCACATAGTCCACATACTGGCTTAACGCATTGGTCCCCAGATGCGCGCCCTGGCTGCTTCCGATCCCCAGGCAGATAGAAAGTGGCATCTTCAGCTTTTTGGCCTGGGAAATCGCAAAAGCAATGGCCATCATCACATCATTTTCCTGAAAAGCTTCTGCCTCCGGAGGATAAAGATAAAAATTCCGGAGATATTGCTTTGCCGGCTTTACCTTGATGATGATCAGGGTTGCCTCCGGCGCTGCTCCGGTAAAATTTTCTCCGGGTACCATATTTCCGGCAGCAATACCCGCCAGTGCCGTGCCATGGCCGTTGGTATCTCTGGATGGCACGATGGCAAACGGCTCCTCGGAAGCCAGTGCCCGGTCGATATCCTTTTTCCGGAATAATTTGCCATATGGAACTTCTGTATCTGCTATATCATCCCCCGGCAAATTATCTGCATCTCCATTTTCAGTTTCCAACTCCCGTCCAGACTGATTTTGTTCTTCCTCTTCTATGGACTGATCCCATAAATAAGCGATTCTGGAGCCGCCTGCATTTCGAAACACTTCATTCTGATAATCAATCCCCGAATCGATCACCGCCACCGCAGTACCTTTTCCACGCAGCTTCAGATAAGGGTGATCGTGCAGCCTGTTGATCCCTGATTCCCCTGCTGCCTCCATATCCATGTAGGTATAACATTTCGGGATCGAATTATAGGAGGTTCCCGTGACCTCAATTTCTCCCATACTTTCCAGCGGAACATAAAGAACCCCGAAAATTTCATTGATTGCCCGAAAAGATGCCCCCGGAAAAAGTTCCATAGTATCCTGGACATTCTGCATATATTTCACGATAAAATCCCCGAAGCGCTGACTCTGTGCCGGATTTTCCGTCTGCGCTCCGGGGATCTTATCCTCTGTTTTCATATTTGGTTCAAAATCTTCTTTTCTGAGCATGACAGGCCTGCTTTCGCCTTTTTCATAGATGTATGCAGCGAAAACCTGTCCTTATACCACTATTGTCCAACTTTTTCCTGATACATGTGACTTCCCTGATCCGTTTAAACACTGCTCTTGCTGTCTCTTTTTTTCCTGATCCGTATCAGCAGCACGATCCCCGCAATCCCTGTAAAAATACTGATAAACTGGGAAGTCGACAAAATTCCCACACTTCCACGGATAATATCCCCACGGAAAAACTCGATCACAAACCGTCCAATGCTATAAAAGATCAGATAACAGGCAGTAACCTGACCATCTTCTTTTTTGTTCCGTGCGATCAGCAACAACAAAAGAAAATGCAGAAAATCCAGTCCGCTAGAATACAACTGCGTCGGGATCAGCGCCACGTGATTGGGCGCATATTCGGAATTCTGAAATATCACAGAAAAAACACTCTCTGTCTCTTTTCCATAACAGCAGCCCGCCAGGAAACATCCGATCCGTCCAAATCCCTGGGCCAGTGCCACAGATGGCAGGATCACATCCGCGTATTTAAAAAATACAAGCTTTCTGATCCTGCAATACAGAAGCCCCGTCAGTATCCCGCCAATGATACCGCCAAACACCACAAAACCGGAGCTTAAAGTTTCCATTATAAATCCCGGATCCTGAACAATTGATTTCCACTCTGTGATCCAGAAGAGAAGCTTTGCACAGAAAAATCCACCCACCAGGCACCACAGGATCATTGGAAAGATCTGTTCACTGTCAAGCTTCTGTTTTCCGGCTCTATATTCTGCAGTCAGGCAGCCTGCCAAAATTCCAATGGCGATCATCAGACCATAACCGTATACCGTAAATGGCCCGATGGTAAGAAGTTCATTTTTCATCGGTTTCCTCCTGTTATCTCATTCTTATTTCCGTCATGATCTTCGCTCCCGTATGCGGACAGAAAACACTCCAGCAATGTAGCATTGGCCCGGTCATTCAAGGCGCTGTTTCCAGATTCTGCTACATCACATTCACCACAGATATCCACGCCCAGGATTCCCTCTGCACATATTTCTCTGACTCTCTTCAGACATTCCAGCATCGTATTCAGGCGCATATCCCCCTGGCTCCAGTTCGTGTCCGCATCATCCTTGCAGAGAACATCTTTATCCACAGAAATGTACAGCGGCAGCTTTCCCACATGCTTGCTTACAAACGCACACACCTGCGCCTCTTCCATTTCCAGAAGCTTCTCTCTGCTCAAGAATTCCACCTTTTCCTGAATCTCCGATTCCACTCTGGAAAAAGCTTCCTCATCCGGGCCGATCAGGATCACCCTTTTAAGCAATGGAAGTTCCATAACAGAATCGTAGATCCATCCTCCGCAGGAAAGCAGACCTCCGAATGCCGGCGGCTGCATATCCGTGTGATTGTCAAATACAAGAAGCGAGAAAGGCTCCGATATCTTTTCCAGCCAGATTCTTGTCATATAGTGATAGTTTCCGGAATCAATAAAATGGATTCCTCCGGAAGAATAAGGGGCAATACGGCTGCGAATGGCATTCATCGCATCCTCATCACAGTAGCAGTTGGTTCCGGGAATGTCCCTGGCCTCCACCCGGGATACTTCTTTTCCCCTCCAGAACTGCTGATCCTCATATATTCCGGAAAAATCCATCATCAGTATCTTTATATTTTTATCTGTATTTTTCATGTGCACATCTTACCACGGAATGGCAGATGATGCAAGAGAAGGGTCAGTCCTTCCACTCTTCCAGTTCTTCATCGGAACCGTCCAGAAGATCCTTCAGGCTGCCGGTTTCCGCCTGGTCTTTGCCTACAGCCCAGAGCTTCATCTCCACATTCTCCGGTTCTTTTTCCCATCGGGAATTCTTCTGCTTTTGCTCTTCTTCCGGTTCTGTGGATTCTTCTGTCTCTTTTCTGTCCGCAGAATATCCGTCTGCATCCTGCGCCAGCATAGCCGCTGTAGTCTCTGCTGTAGTTTCTGTTGGATATTCTGTTTCCTTCCCACTCTGCTGCTCACTCGGCGCGTTTTCATCCTGGGTTCTTGTATCATTTGTCACATCCATATCTGCCGTTTCATTTACAGCATCTGAACTGTCTGCACCAGAATCTTCCTTCTCTGTCTCCGCCTTTTTTGCGATCTTTCGAAGCCCCAGCTTCATAATAATATAGAATACGATATCCGCAGCTCCGTCACACACCAGCACCCAGCCGGAAAAGATCAGCAGAGTCATGATCTTCGGAAATCTTCCAAACAGCATCACGATTCCAAGTGCAATGAAAACAAGACTTCCGATCAGAAGCACGCTCCATGCGCCGTTTCCTCCTTTTTTCAGAAGGAAGGCTCCTTTAAACTTCCACAGACTGTCAACCAATACAAATGCGCTGAGCATCCATGGAAGCAGTTTGATCACGATGGACGGTGTCATAAAAAGAAACACCCCCAGCACAAAAACAACCACACCACTTAGAAGATCCATGATCGTAGCTTTCGCTTTTCCACGTATGTAAATATAGATATGATAAATGCCAGCTCCGATGAGGATCAGCCCGAATACTACTTTGCAGATCACGTCCACCGTCTGCGTGGGGATCAGGATCAGGCAAAGTCCCAGCAGTATATAAAATACTGAGGAGATGATCTCACCCTTTAGAATGTTGTTGATTTTTTCACCCATGTTCCTTCATACCTCCTCTGTTATTCCAACAGTATAGCTCTTTTCCACTGGTCAGTCCACCCTGAACCGTCAAAAAAATTTCTTTTTTCCAGAAAAATATTCTTATAATTCAATACAGCCCGAAGGACTTTTCCGGCGTCATTTCGCCTTGTTCCTTCAGGCTGTATTTTACTTTTTATGTTTCTTCTTTTTTGTCATAAGACCACCGATCCGTCCGGTTTCTTTTGCAGAAAGGCTTTTCCACCCGTCTTTGATCACTTTATCCAGAACTCCCATCTCATCGGCAATCTCGTATTTCAGTTTTTCCGCCTGGGAAAGCTTTCCCTCAAGATATGCTTTTACTTCTTTCTCCCTGTTCATCTTCCACACTCCTCATCTTTTTTATGGAGTATGGACAATTTCCGGATAAATTATGCATTCTGAAAAATATATCCGTCCTTTATGGGTACTGTCATTTTTAATCCGGGATAATGATCGCCGCAATGATATACGCCAGGATTCCGGCTCCGCCCATCAGCGTGATGATCACCCATACCAGCCGGACAAGAGTCGGATCGATATTAAAGTATTCCGCAATTCCGCCGCAGACACCACATAACATACGGTTTACTGATGATTTGTATAGTTTTTTGTTACTCATAATGCTTCCTCCTTTAATCTTCTTCAAATTCAATCTGAACGTTTCCCATTCCGCAATCCAGTTTTATATTTTTCGTAGCACCTTCATTTGTGATCTGTTTATTTCCGGAAGTAATGGATGTTTCCAGAGAATCATCCACCTCCAGATTTCCAAGACCACATTTCAGCTCATAATTATACTCAGTAGCTTTTCCTGTAAGTGTAAGCTCCATATCTCCCATACCACAGCTTCCTTTTAAATTCTCCACCTGAAGTTCACTGATGTCAGCAGTTCCCACTCCGACTGTAAAATCTGCTTCCTTTATATCCAGGCTACCGGAATTTTCAATGGTTCCGGCCCCCACATTTACTTCCATCTGCTCCGCTTTAAAATCACCATCCAGTTCGATGGTTCCGGCTCCCATCTGAAGTTTTATCTTCTGAAAGCTTAAGTTTTCCGGGCAAAAAATTTCTATGGAACGGTTTCTCACTTTTTGATTGCTTGCAATTCTCAGACTACCGTTGTTATTGCTGATCTGAATGCGATTGTGATCCTTCCCCGAAACTTTCACCTGGACTTTATCCTCATTCCATGTTTTCAAAATCAGTTCTTCGTATCTCAGATCACAGAAAAGGTCTGACACAGCCGAAGCCTCATATACTTTCGTATATGCGGAACTGTCTGCACTGTCTGCCAGAACGCCCTTCTCAGTTACCGCTCTCTCTGCAGCTGCCTGAAAATCATCCTCCTGCTCATCCATATCTTCCTCGGAATCTTCCACTTCCCAGCTGTCTTCATGATCCAGAACACGAAGCACCTGCGTGATTCCATGATCCAGAACACTCACATCTCCCATAGTCGCTCCCATGGCAGCTCCGCCGGCAGTAAGTCCTAGGCCTGCCACACCGAATACTGCTGCAAGGATCAGGATTACCTTCCGAAAACGTTTCATACTTTTTCCGCCTTTCTTCCATTCAGGAGATTACTGCAGAATCCCGTAAATTTCCGCAGGATCGCCGGCAGTATCTTACCTGTAAACCACACCGTCAGTAACAGTAACAAAAGTCCAAGTGCCATCATCAGGCATCCGATACCGATCGTCAGGATCCCGGCCGGCGGAAGAGACACCGTCATGGCAATCCCAACAACAATGCACGCAGCTGCACCGATCACAAGGATGATCGATCCCGCTCCTGCAAAAAATGTCAGCAGGAAAGGCAGCAATGCTAGTGTCACCAAAATTCCCAGTACTCCGCCAAATAATCCTTTTATCAGAGGAGCCGCAAAAACAAGAACGATCAGCGCAAGAATGATTCCTGCCTTATTCTGCTTTTTCTCTGCGTGATAGCCGCGCTGGGCACGTCTTTTCCTGCGGTCTTCGAAATTTTCTTTATTTCCCGTATCACGATGGGCCTCTCCCTGTCCATTTCCGTACACGGTTACTTCTGTATAATGGTCCGGCATTTCCCCGTTCTCTTTCACACGGGTATCCTGATATCCGTTCTCTGTGTATTCCCCGTAATCTTCACTGTTCTCCTGAAGATCTGCCTTAATGATCGCAGCAACCTTCCCCGGATTTCCCAGTTCCCGGATCACTTCTCCTTCATTCTCAGGACCTGCATCATCAAAATATCCTTCATAATATTCCAGTGCTTCCTGTCTCTCTGCCTCTGAAATATCGGAAAGCAGCCGTTCAAGCTGTTCCATAAACTGCTTTCTGTTCATAATCAAACTCCCTCCTCAAACATCCTGGTGATCTTGGATGAATAGATCTCCCATTCACTTCTGTAAAGATTCAGCTGCGCTGCGCCCTTATCTGTCAGCTTATAATATTTCCGGTTTCTGCCTGCATATTCCATGTTGTAGGCTTCCAGACATTCATCCTTCTGAAGCCTGCGAAGGACCGAATACAGCGTAGATTCTGAAACCTCCAGAACACTTCGCACATCCTGGGTGATCTTGTACCCGTAGGTACCGTCCTTCTCTCTGGAAATAACAGCCAGGACGATCGCATCCAGGAGGGCTGCTCCTGTATTAAATACCATCTGCTCACCTCTCTATGACCTGTAAAACGGACATTCACATTCCGTCTTACTACATGCTGATGAACGCGATCACTTCACGATCCAACGCTCACATGATAAGTCATGTAATATTGTTCTGTGAATAATACTATATATCGTATAATATAGTTTTGTCAATAGTATTTAGAAAAATCCCTCTATACTTTATAATATTTTTCGGAAACCACTCTTTTCACACAATATCCGAAAGAGTCAAGTTTATATTATGGAGGAAATTATGACAGATTCAGATAAAATACAGACATTACCGCTTCCTTTTCTGGAGCGTATGAAAGAAATGCTGGGAGATGATTATGATGCTTTCCTGAAAAGCTACAAAAATCCCCGCACCTACGGTCTACGTGTAAACACCGCCAAGCTCTCCTGCCAGGATTTTCAGGCGCTTTCCCCTTTCCCTATCCGGCCGATCCCGTGGATCAATACCGGATACTTCTACGAGGAGGAAAGCCGCCCTGCACGATGTCCTTACTACCAGGCGGGTCTTTATTATCTCCAGGAACCAAGTGCCATGACACCGGCTTCCAGGCTTCCTATCGAACCTGGAGATTTTGTCCTGGATCTCTGCGCAGCTCCCGGAGGAAAAGCCACTGCCCTGGGTGCAGCCTTAAATGACACCGGATTTCTCCTTGCCAACGATATCAGTACTTCCAGAGCCAGAGCCCTTCTTAGGAATCTGGAGCTTTTTGGCATGAAAAATATGCTCGTCACCGACGAAAAGCCCGCCAAACTTGCCCAGCGTTTTCCTGCTTTCTTCAATAAGATCCTTCTGGACGCTCCATGCTCCGGAGAAGGCATGTTCCGAAAAGAGGAAGCCCTTGCCCGCGACTGGACACCGGAAAAATCCGCAGATCTTTCTGATATCCAGAAAGACCTGGTCTTAAAAGCTGCCGATATGCTCCGTCCGGGCGGAATGCTGCTTTACTCCACCTGCACTTTTTCCCCATGTGAAGACGAAGAAGTGGTAGCCTATCTTCTCAGACAACGCCCGGATATGGAACTTATGGAAATGCCAGGATATGAAGGCTTCTCCAGCGGCCGCCCGGAATATGCCGGCACAGCAGACCCTTCCGATTCTGAAATCGCATTAAATTTAAATGCATTTAATCCGGAAGAGCTTCAAAAATGCGTCCGAATCTTTCCACACAAAATGGATGGCGAAGGTCATTTTCTCGCCCTGTTCCGCAAAAAAGGTGACTCTCTTCCACCCGTTTTCCGCTTTTCCGCAAAAGGACCGGACAAAAATACCCGGAAATGGCTGGAGGAATTTTTCTCTGAGATCGGCCTGAAAACCATTGGCGGTCAGGAATTTGACTGGAACCGTGTGGAAGTCCGCAAAGATAAAGTATACTATCAGCTGCCCTTCCCGCTGGATCTCCGCGGAATCTCCTTTCTTCGAAACGGCCTCTACCTGGGTGATCTGAAGAAAAACCGTTTTGAGCCGTCTCAGCCTCTGGCGCTGGCGCTTCACAAAGGAGATGTGGAAGCAGTTATCTCCCTGCCGGTTTCCGACGAGCGGCTTACCCGTTATCTGAAAGGCGAAACTCTTATGATCGAGCCGGAAGAAGCCGCTCACAAAAAAGGCTGGCACCTTCTCTGTGTGGACGGTTATCCTCTCGGCTTCGGAAAGCTTGTAAACGGGATCCTGAAAAACAAATATCCTGCTGGCTGGAGAGTGTAATCTCTCCGCCGCAGGATATCTGCCCACATTAACATATCATTTCATTTTCAGATCAGAGACTGAACGCTTCTCCAAGAGTAAACGAATAAATATACCGTTCCTTCACCTTCCGGCCTGTCATCCGTTCCAGCGCCTGGGCGTAATCCTCCAGCTGTACATGATAACGATCGATCAGCTTCTGTTCTTCTCCACGTCTCACAAAGTCCGTTTTATAATCCACCAGAACGATTTCTTCATCCTCTATAAAATACGCATCAATGATTCCCTGTACCAGAACATTTTCCTCACACTGCCACTGCGGATCGAGCTCCGAAGCTTTTCTTGCGATCACAAAAGGCTGCTCCCGGAACAGAAGTCTCTTCTCTGAAGCTGCTTTCATCCGCTGTCCGAGAGGTGTTTCCACAAAATTCCAGATATCCTTTACCCGGACCGACTCAGCCTCTTTTCTTTCCATCTTCCTGGCGTCAACCCATTCTCTCAGCTGTCTGCGGATCTCATCCCTATTTGCTGTCTTCTGATAGTCCAGGCATTCCATTACACGATGATAAGCCGTTCCACGAAGTGCCCCTGTATACCCTTCCGCTTTCTTCTCCTCGATAAATCGGGGAACCAGCGGCTGGATCTCTTCTTCCGTCTCATAATCCACCGTTTCTTCCAGATCCTGCTCACTGTGGTAGCTTCGCTTTTTCAGTTCTGATACACTCACCTTCACAGGAAGATCTTCCAGATATTGATAGGGATATACAAAGGAAAAACGTCTCTGGATTTCCTCCCGGATCTCACTGTCAAAAACTCTGCCCGGATTCCAGTTCTCCAGTGTTTCCTTCTTCATTTCCCGCTCTGCCTGTTCCACAACCTCACTTTCTGTCAGTTCCCGTGCTGTGACCCGTGTAACTTTGAATTCTGCCGGATCTTTGTACAGAGGATTTGCGGTATTCATAAAGATGCCATATTCATGAAATAATGGTGCCATGCAGCGATGTCTTGCCAGTGCCGGAAGCACATAATCCCAGTAAGTCTTCCCGCCAAGCCTCCTGCCCAGAGAAAGCAATGGTTCCTCACTGTCCCTTAATGCGGACAATTCCCCCAATTCCGGTTGCAGGGCTCCAATGGTTCCACTGAGGATCAATTTTTCCTTTGCACGTGTAAGCGCTACATAAAGTACCCTCAGCTCCTCTCCGAGGCTTTCCATCAGAAGCGCTCTCCGTATGATCTGCTTACACAGGGATGGAGCGATGATCCTCTTCTCCGGCAGGATCGCATCCGCACCGATCCCCAGCTCCGGATGGATCAGGATACTTGCGTTCATATCCCGGAAATTAAAGCGTTTTCCCATTCCTGCTGCAAACACTACCGGAAACTCCAGTCCCTTGCTCTTATGGATCGTCATGATCTGTACTGCACTTTCCCCGGTTCCGGAAAGATTTACCTCCCCGTAATCCACCTGATACTGCTGAAGCTTCTGGATATATCTTACAAAATTAAAAAGGCCTCGATAGCTTGTCTTCTCATATTCCATTGCCTTTTCCACAAGCATGTTCAGGTTTGCATTCCTCTGTTCACCATTTGGCATTGCCTTTGCATGGTCTCCATATCCGGTGCGTGCAAGTACCTCCAGGATCAGCTGATGGACCGGCGTGTAAGCCGCCTTATCACGAAGTGTATTCATGGTGTCCATAAAACAGGACAGCTTCTCTCCGAGGATTTTTTTGTTTTCCTCAGAGCTCCCATGCTTTCTGTAGTCCTCCACAAACCTGCACACACATTCATAGATCATTCCTTCCGGATATGCGATCCGAAGCTCAGCCAGCTCTTCTGTGGTACATCCAACGATCGGTGAACGCAGTACGCCGGTCATGGGAATATCCTGCAGCGGATTATCCAGGATCCGGAGATAATTCAGCAGTGTCACAACCTCTGTTGCAGAAAAATATCCGGTTCTGGAGGCCGTATATACCGGTATCCCTCTTGCACTCAAAACCTCCCCGAAGGTTTCAGCCCAGCCTGAAGCAGATCGGAGCAGGATCACGATATCTCCATATTGAAGAGGTCGATACTCTCCCGTTTCCTTATCCAGCACCCGTTCATGCCCTACCATAGATCGGATCCTTCCTGCAATGGCAAGGGCCTCCAGCTCTCTCTCATTCTCCGTTACTTCTTCATCCTCCTCTTCCAGCAGCGGACTGTATTTATCCACAAGAAGGATCTCTGTTTTTACAAATTCCGGATCCTGGCCTTCCGGAAAAGAAGCTCCGGGATACAGAGCTGCCGCCTCGTCGTAAGCAATTCCTCCCAGATCTTCCCCCATGATTTGCCGGAAAATAAAGTTGACACTTTCAAGGACTTCCGGTCTGCTTCGGAAATTTTTGTGCAGGTCGATCCGCTGTTCCGGACTGTCTTCCAGTGAATAGCTCTTATATTTTTCCATGAACAGTTCCGGACGGGCCAGACGAAAACGGTAGATGCTCTGCTTTACATCTCCTACCATAAAGATATTTTTGCGTTCATTGACCCAGCCGGAAACTGTCTGCATCAGGATTTCCTGAACCAGATTACTGTCCTGATACTCATCCAGCAGGACCTCATCATATTTTTCAGAAAGCTCTCTTGCCGCCTGGCTGGGCACATAGGTTTCTCCTTCCTTTTTCAGAAGGATGTCCAGGGCAAAATGTTCCATATCTGAAAAATCCAGAACATTTTTTTCACGCTTCTTTGCCTGGAAACGTTCTGCAAAATCCTTTGTCAGCTTTACCAGCATCTCCAGCGGTGGTGCAGATGCTTCTGTCAGTTCCGTCAGCTCAGCCAGATTTCCGTAAAAATATCGGATCCCCAGTTCCTTCAGATTATCTTTTGCATCTTCGCGAAGAGTTTTTACCAGATTTTTCAGCTGCTCCGATACTCCCTCCATTTTTTTTGAGGAAAGTCTTGCAAACTTCAGATTCCGGAGATTCTGCGCTATCTCATCATAATCCCTTTTAACGGACAGTTGTTTTAACTGCCGGATCAGTATCATATCCTTTTCCAGAGCCTCCAGATAAAGCTCCGGTCCATCCTGGAGCTGACAGGTCTTCATTGCGGTTTCTGTAAGCTCTTCCGCTTCTTTCAGTGCGCAGTCTGCAGCCTCCCACAGATATCGGAACCATCGCGTTCCCTCAAGACCTTTTTCCGGATCCAGATGATAATTCTCCACACAGCTGTCCAGCCATTTTTCGGGCCATGGATTACTCATCGCAGCATTATAAAGCTCCAGCACATGTTCCTTCAGTCCTTCATCCGTTTTTCCTGGCGCATAGCATTCCACAAATGCAGTAAAATCTGCCTTTCTTTCTGCATAATGATCTTCAAAAAGCTCCTTCAGCACATCTTCCTGCAAAAGCTTCAGTTCACCCTCATCTGCAGTCCGGTAACCCGGATCCAGTCCGATCAGATGAAAATAATTTCGGATCACATAGGCGCAAAAGCCGTCAATGGTAGTGATCTGTGCCGTATGGATCAACGTCATCTGTCTCTGCAGATGCTCATTATCCGGATCTTCAGCCAGTGCCTGATCCAGTCCTCGTTCGATACGTTCCCGCATCTCTCCCGCTGCCGCCCTTGTAAATGTCATGATCAGAAGACGGTCAATGTCCACCGGTTTCAAAGGATCCATGATCTTACTTAAGATCCTCTGCACCAGCACTGCAGTTTTACCGGAACCGGCTGCTGCGCTGACCAGAATATTCCGGTCCCGGAGCGTGATGACCTTTTTCTGCTCTTCAGTCCATTTCACTGCCATTCTCTTCCTCTCCCTTCATGATCTTTTTCCACAGTGCATCTTCTTCTATGGACGACAGCCTGTGAAACTCATATCCCGGTATCTTCCTGTCGAAGCCGCACACAGTAAGATACGGACAATATGTGCAGGCATTCTTTTTTCCAAGTTCATAGGGTTCCACTGCCGCATTTCCATCCAGGATCGATTCCCTGATGTCACAGATCTTTCTCCGCACATACGCTCCCAGAGCATCAAACTGCTTCCTTGAGGCAACAGAAGATCTTTTGCTGAAGCTTCCGTCCCGGTTCAGGGATACCGGTATGGAGGCCATAGTGCTGTCGATTTTGGTACTCATATTATCATCTGCCTGCACAAGCCCGTTCATTTTCATTTTCTTCAGCATCTGCTCATTGATGCTTTCCATATCCGCATGGATCTTCTCCTGTATCATAGGATCCTTCACATTATAATAAAACACACCGGCCGGAACGATCTCGCGATCCGGATACTTCCGTTTTTCCACCTGTAATGCTCCATCCAGATAGACCATCAGCTGAAGCTGAAGGCCATGATACAACGCCAGCAGATCAAACGAAGTATTTCCGGTTTTATAATCGATCACCTTCACATAGACCCGGTTGTTCTCCGGTTCTTCCATGATATCCACACGGTCGATCCTTCCGCCCTGAAACCTCACCTCAAATCCTTCCGGCCGGAATGCTCCATGCTTCAGCTGTTCCTGCAAAGCCCACACGGTACGCCGCAAAATACGTCTGGTCCGTTCGATCATATATTCATTTCTCGCACTGCTTTTAAGGATCGTATTTCCGTAATCTGCGGAAACCTGATCCAGACAGCTGTCTATGATACGGTTTCGCTCTTCCTCCGTAAGCTCTGCCCAGTCCAGTCCCTCTTTTCGGACTTCCGCCGCAAATTTTTCCAGTGCCATATGCATGACATTTCCCATATCCATAGCCCGGAACTCATACTCTGCACGTTCTGTAACCTTCAGTCCATACTGCAGAAAATGTGCAAATGCACAGGCCGCAAAACGCTCCAGCCGGGTAGCACTGTACGGGGAAATTTCTCCATAGAGGATCTTTGCCACTGTTTTTCCGATCTTGTCTGACGGTCGTTCTGAAAAAGATGCCTCTGTAAGTTTTTTTACAAGGATCCTGTATTCCGGGCTCTGAAGATACCAGCTGTACAGTTCCTGGAAGACCGCATTATCCTGGTAAGCCTCTCCTGCAAGCCCTCTCAGGAAATAATCCAGGCTGATTCCCGGAAGCTCCAGTAATTCCATAGGTTCCTGCATATCTCCGCACTGCCGGATCTCCATTTCCGGAAACATCTCCCGGATATTACTGACAAGAAAGGCCGGACTCAGGGCTTTTCCCTGGCTGTCGGACTGACAGAAGGACAGACAGAGCAGTTCTCTTGGCTTGGTCATGTTCAGATACAGATAAAATCGCTGCATGTTCATCAGTTCCTTTGGCCCCGGTGCAAGCTGGATCCCCTGATCTTTAAAAAATTCTCTGTCAATCTCCGTAAGCATTCCTCCACCGGATGTATTCTTCGGAATATTCCCTTCATTTACTCCCACAAAAAACAGTGCACGGATATCCTTCAGCCTGGTTCTCTCCATATCTCCCACAAGTACCTGGTCCATACTTGGCGGGATCAGAGCCACCTTGGCCTGGTTCAGTCCTGTTTCCAGAAGCTGACGGAAATCCTGGCGGTTCACGGTTTCCTCTCCAAGGATCTCCACCATATTATCCAGAAGTTCCATAACAATTCCGTAGATCTGGGCATATTCCTTTTCCATGGCCTTGTCGCCCTGTTCCTTGAATTTCAGTTCCTGATGCTTCAGTTTCTGCTGCACCTGGCTCCGCACTGCAAACTCGTAGAGAAAAGTACAGTATTCCCGCACCGTCTTTTTCCCACCTTTAAAGCTTAGCGCAAGCTCTCTGGTCTCATCTGCGAACCGCTGCCGGATCTCATTAAGCCTCTGAATGCTTTCCGGCGGCATTCCCCGGTAAATACGCACCCACACTTCATCCCATTTCTTAAATCCACGGATACCAAGAGCCAGCACATAATTCTCCAGAAGGTCTGCTTCCTCCCTGGTCACACAGGACATTCCGCACCGGAGATACCGGAATACACTCTCATAGGAAAAATCCTGCACTGCCATCTCAAGTGCTGCCCGGAAATATTCTACAAACGGATTCATCAGGACCGTATGCTTCTCATCAATGAAATACGGGATCCCTGCTGCTGTAAATACCTGCTTTGCAAGATTTCCATACTCCTCCAGGTTACCTGTGATCACGGCGATCTCACCGTAACGGCAGCCCTTTTCCCTTACAAGTCTGGCGATCCGGCGGGCAGCTTCTTCCATCTCCTTCTGCGGGTTCACTGCCGAAAACATGCAGATCTCATCCTGCGCTTTTTTATATATATTTTTTCGGTAACGGAAGATATTTTTTTCAAGGAAATGAAGGGCAGGTGCCTGGGAAAAGCGGGATTTTCCCACATCCTTCAAAAGAACCGGTGTCTCGATCTCCCTGGTCAGCTCCGAAAGCCCGTGGATCATCTGACGGCTCATATAAAAAAGCTGATAAGGTTTTCCTCTCATGCTCAGATTCTCATCCGCATCCATGGTCACCGTTACCATCACCTTCTCACAGACAGCAAGAAGTTCTCCCACAACACGCATCTGAATAGGCGTAAAACCGGTGTAACCATCCAGAAGGAGTACACTGTTTTTCATTTTTTCAGAAAACGGAAGAGCTTTTTCCAGCGCATCCATTACTTCTTCTCCTGTCATATAATGATCCTTCAGATATCCGGTAAATGCCTGGTAAAGAACAGCTACGTCTTTCAGCTTCATCTGAAGTAACGCTCTGTCACCGGAATCCTCGATCATCTCCTGGATCTCACTGTCCCGGATATCGTACTGCATAAACTCCGACAGGATAGACTTCACTTCATCCAGGTATCCCGCTTTACGCATCTGACCTCCCAGATAGGAAAGCTCCTTTCCATGCTGCTGTACCATCTTCTGCAGCACCATACTCTTACCGGTTTCTTCCAGAAGGATGCGGCTGTCTCCTCCAACTTCCTCCAGAACACGGTATGCAAGACGCTCAAAGCTCAGGATATCAATATTCAGGATTCCCCTGCCCGGACTCATCTCCACCAGTGTCTTCTGGGTCTGCATGGTAAACTGCTCCGGCACGATCACATAAAAAAGCTTCTCAGGATGCAGCCCTGCCTGTTCTATGATATTCTGATAAGCATAACAGGATTTTCCGCTTCCGGAACTTCCTATGATAAACTGTAATGACATCTTCATCCTCCCGATCACTTGCAGATTTTCAGTCATTCCGGCGCCATCCTGCGCCTGAAGTATTCCTATCATACCACAAATTCTGCTCCTATAGAACGGTCGTTCTCTATATTCTGAAATATCTGCCTGCTCTTTTCCTTATTTTTCCAGGCACAGTATCGGATAACCTGCGCACAGCTGTGGCATAAATCCTCCATCCCGATAATAAACTATATAAAAAGCTTTGGGAGGCGTGCGCCATGAGTTCCAAAACCAGGATCATCGTCCTACATATGAAAGAGATCATTTACACAGCTGTCTTTCTGGCTCTCGCTGTTGTTCTGGCTGTCGTTCTTTTCTTCATGTTCGGTCCCGGAAAAAATGCCAGTCATACAGCCAGCGAAAAATCCCGCTACAAGCCGGGCGTCTATACCTCTTCCATCACCCTGAACGAGAATACCTTCGATGTGGAAGTTACTGTAAATGCTGACAGGATCAAGGCCATCCGTCTGGTGAATTTAAATGAAGCCACAAAAGCTTCCTATCCTCTTATGGAACCGGTTCTGGATTCTTTGGCAAGTCAGATCTATTCCAGTCAGTCCCTGGAAGACATTCAGTATGCAGGAGACCGGAAATATACCTCCCAGGTACTCCTTTCAGCTATCACGGATGCAGTAAAAAAAGCGGAGAACACTTAAGCTCTCCGCTTTGCGATCTACGTTCAGATTTCAATCTTCTCCAGCACATCCTGCCAGATCCTTGCACTTGCATCACTTGGCATTCTGAGATCTCCTCTTGGAGAAAGTGCCACACTACCTACCTTCGGGCCATCCGGCAGACAGGAACGCTTGAACTGCTGGGCAAAAAATCTCCGATAGAAGGTTTTCAGCCATTTCAGGATCGTCTCTTTATCATAAATCCCCTCAAAGGTCAGGCAGGCAAGCCTGTAGATCTTATCCGGTGTAAATCCTGCACGCAGCATGTAATACAGATAAAAATCATGAAGCTCATAAGGTCCTACCAGATCCTCCGTCTTCTGGGCGATCTTGCCATCCTTAGGAGGAAGAAGCTCCGGGCTTACCGGAGTATCCAGGATATCCAGAAGAACCTCCTTCAGTTCCTCATCTCCGCAGGTATCCGCATAATAACGTACCAGATGACGTACCAGTGTCTTCGGGACAGAAGCATTTACACCATACATGGACATGTGATCGCCATTATAGGTTGCCCAGCCAAGAGCCAGCTCGGAAAGATCTCCGGTTCCCACAAGAACGCCGCCTTCCTTGTTTGCCGTATCCATCAGGATCTGCGTACGCTCACGTGCCTGGCTGTTCTCATACGTCACATCGTGGATCTCCGGATCATGTCCGATATCCCGGAAATGGATATTTACCGCCTCTTTAATATTTACCTCGGTAAGCCTTGCACCAAGGCAGCGGCTTAACTTGCAGGCATTCTGATAGGTTCTGTCTGTGGTTCCAAAGCATGGCATGGTCACACAGTGGATCTGTTCTCTCGGCATTCCCATCCGGTCAAAGGCACGTGCCATTACAAGAAGCGCCAGGGTAGAATCCAGTCCTCCGGAAAGTCCTACTACCGCACTCCTGCTGTGGATATGCTCCATACGTTTCTTAAGTCCCATAGCCTGGATGTTCAGGATCTCCTCGCAGCGCTCATCACGCTCTTCCTTCACAGACGGAACGAAGGGATACTGTGGATATTTTCTGGTAAGTCTTGTTTCCTCCTCTGCTACGGAAAAATCAACTCTTGTATGACTGCAGGTAGAAACTGCCGGATACGTGGACATTCTTCTTCTCTCATCAGCCAGTCTCTGCACATCGATCTCACTGTAAATGATGCCGTTCTCAAAGCGTCTGCTTTCCGCAAGCATGGAACCGTTCTCTGCGATCATATTCTGTCCGCCAAACACGAGATCCTGGGTAGACTCCCCTTCCCCTGCACTGGCATAAATATATCCGCAGATCAGTCGTGCTGACTGCCCGCTTATCAGAGTTCTCCGGTAGGAATCCTTACCTACCATCTCATCACTGGCAGAAAGATTAACGATGATATGCGCACCGTTGACGGCATGACGGATACTTGGCGGCGCAGGGACCCAGAGATCCTCACAAAGCTCTGCTGCAACGGTGAATTCCGGAAATTCCTTACATTCAAAGATCAGCTCTGTTCCAAAAGGAATTTCATCCCAGAACTCATCCTCCTCATTTTTCTCGCACTTCAGGAAGTCCACAAATTCCACATCTTCTTCCTCTGCACCTGCAAACTGTCTCTGCTCATAAAACTCATTATAATTCGGAATATAAGTCTTCGGCACAAATCCCACGATACGGCCATGATTCAGAGCTGCTGCCACATTATAGAGCTTGCCTCTGTGACGCAGCGGGAGTCCCACAAAGATCAGGGCGTCCGTCTCCCTTGTCTCCTCTGCAATATGCAGAAGCTCATCCCACGCACTGTCCAGAAGACATCTCTGGAGAAAAAGATCGTGACAGGTATATCCTGTGATACAAAATTCCGGAAATACCATCAGCTTGACATGTTCCTTTTCCATTTCATGAATGGCCTTCAGGATTTCCTCTCCGTTTGCCTTGCAGTCTGCAACGGTAACTCTCGGCGTTGCCGCTGCCACCTTGATAAAACCATGCTTCATTTTTTCTTCCTCCCGAGTTTTATCGCTTGCACTCTCTTATGATCCTCTTAAGATCTTCCACGGTAAAATTATAATTCTTATTGCAGAAATGGCAGTTCATCTCAATGTCCTTGCCTTCCTGGATCATCTCGTTAAGTTCTTTTCTTCCGATGCTGATCAGCGCTTTTTCCACACGCTCTCTGCAGCAGTTGCAATGGAACTGTGTGGGCAGTGTATCATTGACCTCTATGTCAAAGCCTTCCAGTACTTTTTCAAGAAGACTTTCCGGTGTGTGTCCCTGCTCCAGAAGATTGGTAACAGAATCGATCTTTGATACGTTTTCCTCAAGCTTTGCGATCACCTCTTCCTCTGCAAAAGGCATCAGCTGTACAATAAAGCCTCCCGCCTGACGGACTGTATTATCCTTATTCATCAGCACACCCAGTCCTACCGCAGACGGAACCTGCTCGCTGGTTGCAAAATAATAAGTGAGATCTTCTGCGATCTCGCTGGTCTGAAGAGCAACCTGTCCCACATATGGCTCTTTCAGTCCCATATCCTTGATCACATCCATAAAGCCTACGCCGACAGCTCCCGCAACATCCAGCTTGCCTTTGCTGTTTGCCGGGATACATACATCCGGATTCCCCACATAGCCCTTTACATTTCCGTGAGAATCCGCAGTTACTGTAATTCCCTGCAGTGGTCCGCCTGCATGGATCCGAAGTGTAAGGAGATCCTTTTCCCCTTTCATCATAGCTCCCATCATGGCACCGCCGGTAAGGAGACGTCCCAGTGCCGCTGTTGCCACCGGACTGGTGTTATGATTCTTTCTCGCTGTCTCCACCATATCGGTTGTAACAGCCGCAAATGCACGGATCTGGCTGTTTGCCGCTGTTGCTCTTACAATATAATCACTCATATAAAAAATTTCCTCCTTTATTTCTCGTCTGACGGAATTTCCTTTCCATGTTCTCTGGCCACAAAAGTCAGTCTTCCGCTGTCCGGCTTCGGTGCATCCTTGGTGTATGCGTCATAAACCGCCAGCGGGATCAGGCCTGCCTTTTCAAGAAGTTCCCTTACTTTCTCCGGATCATAGGCCTTCTGGTAATGAATTTCCTCGTCTCTCTCATAAAGACCATCTTCTCTCGGAAGAAACAGAGTCAGATCATACACATTGATCCCGGTCTCCTCATCAAATTCATTTTCCCAGATAAAGCTTCCCTCTTCCCGATTCTCTGCAATAGTCGTATTTCCAAGCATTTCCCGGTATTTATACGGGGTGTTCATATCAAATATGAAAATTCCATCCGGATCAAGATAATTGTTCACCAGTTTAAATACAGTAAGCAGATCATCCTCCTCTGTGATGTAATTCATACAGTCACAGACGCTGACGACAGCACGTACCGTTCCATAAAGTTCAAACTCCCGCATATCCTGTTCCAGATAAAGGATCTCATGGCCGGATTCTGCACGTTTTTCCATGGCTTCGCCAAGCATTTCCTCAGAGTTATCCACACCGATCATATCATAACCGGACTCAGCCAGAAGCTCTGTCATCACTCCGGTCCCACAGCCAAGTTCCAGCACGATCCCGTCTTCAATTCCGTATTCTTTAAGACTTCCTATAAGATATTCCGCCCATTTTTCATATTCCACATTGTCCATGAAAATGTCATAAACTCTGGCGAAATCACTGTATGCTTCCATAAAAACCTCCAAATATTTTCCGGGCGTTCCATCGCCCGCAGCGTTCACATTATACCATGTCTTCCTGTATAAGTATACGCCTCTGACATAATATGACACAAAAAATCCGGGACCGCAGCCACAAAAGCTGTGATCCCGGAATTCTTATCTAACCGAATCTCCTGCTACTCCAGACTTTACTGTACAGGCATATAGTATACGTCTGCAGCCTCACCGTGCCAGTAGAAGCTTGTTCCATCCTCTTCATATACATCACAGTCATACTGAGAAGAGAAGGTGAAACGGTTTCCTTCGTTATCCATCCATGCACCGTTTCCGTCCGGAACGATAACACGTGGTTTACCATCAGAGTTTCTGTAAATAGTTCTTGTCTCATCTGTGTTGCCAAGCTGCTCATCTGTAAATCCGCCATTTACGATAGCACCGGAGGAGCTGCTGTCAGTGGATGCAGTTCCATCGGAAGAACCGTCAGATGTACTGCTTCCGTCTGTAGATGTTCCGTCAGATGCTGCACTTCCGTCTGTAGATGTGCTTCCGTCGGCAGCTGTAGTTCCATCTGCTGCTGTTCCGTCAGAAGAAGCTGCTGCATTACCATCTGCAGATGCACTTCCGTCAGAGGAAGCTGCGGCATTACCTTTACCGGCAGTCTTGGCTGCAGAACCATTTGCCGCACTCTTCAGAGTGGAATCACCAAGGATCGCAAAGCTGTCGACAGACTCCTGAACCTTTTTCAGAGCATCCTCTTTTTTAACAGATGCCACAATGCTGTAATACTCGCTGTCATTTACAAAGTATTTATTGATAGCATATACATAACCGTCACTCTTGGTCGTATCCTTATATTTCACAGTATAAGAATAAATGTTGATTCCGTCTTTCTGATCTGCCTTGTAATCCTGGATCTCAAAATCGGTTCCATTTACCATGTTCTCTGCCTGTGTCATGGAAACTGCCATATCCTGGGAGTTCGGGATCACTGCGGATTCCAGATCTGCGCCGGATCCGTGAAGGATCAGGATCCTGCCCTGGTCCGGAGACTCGAAGCTTACCATATCTGTCTCGTCGGACTTGTTGGACCAAGTTGCATCCGGAAGCTTGATCGCTACGGATTTATCCTTGGATGTATAGGTTGTATTCTGTGCGTCTGCTGCAACAGTCGGTGTAACCTTCGCTTTTTTCGCCGGTGTCGGAGTAGGAGTAGACTCCACAACCACGCTGTCCTCTTTTCCTCTTCCGAAACTACATGCCGTCATGACACCAGAAAGAGCAACAGTCATAGCTAAAAGTGCAATAAATTTTTTATTCTTCATAGTATCCTCCTCATAATCATCATCAGTCACAAAGTGTGTCCGGAATATTCACTTCTGAACACACTCTTTGCTATAGTTTACGATTTTATTACAGCTTTGTCAATTGATTTCTCCCTATACTTTATGAATATCCTGTAAGCAGATATCCTGCTCCGTACAGGATTTTTCTAACATTATAATCTTCCCGGATATATCTATCTTATTCTCTTCTTCTGCTGATCCTGTATTTCCCGTTTTACGCCTTCATTACGAAAGCTCTGTTTATTCCCCCACCAAGTAAGCCTCCTGTTTTAATGACAAATATCCCCCTTGAATCTGTCCCTTCTTTTTTTTCTATAATTGTGTCTTTATTCATGCACACTCGTGTTGTAAAGTATACCCAACCAAAAATATATGAAAAGAGAACATCCATACATCGATGTTTTCAGGAAAGGATCTATCACTATGGAAAAAGCAGTTCAGACATCTCAGAGAACTGACCAGGAGCTTTCATCTGTTCAGTTTCTCACCATTACAGCCGCATTTGTTGCACTGACTTATATCTTCACCGCATTTATTAATGTTAAGCTTCCGATCGCAGCCAACGGCGGACTGATCCACCTTGGAAATGTGCCGTTATTCATCGGTGCCATTTTATTTGGAAAGAAAACCGGAGCCATTGCCGGTGGGATCGGAATGGGTCTCTTTGACCTTCTCTCCGGATGGACCCTGTGGGCACCATTTACTCTGATTATTGTTGGGATCATGGGCTTCACAGTAGGTAAGCTCACAGAGGATCCCCGGCATCAGAACATGAAATGGTATGTGATCGCCATTGCCGCAGCCTGCGTGATCAAGGTTGCAGGATACTACCTTGCAGAGGTTATCATCTATGGAAATCCACTGGCACCGGTATCTTCCATCCCAGGAAACCTGGTCCAGATCGGTGTTGCAGCTGTCATCGTTCTCGTAGTGATCACACCATTAAACCTTGCAGCAAGAAAAACCGGATTAAAAAAACAGCTGTAACAGCTGCCGTAATTTGCGGAAATAATATAAAGATCAAGAGGTGAGCTTATGTATAAGATCATGACACCGGGACCTACACAGGTCGCAGAAAATGTCCGTCTGGCAAGAAGCATGGAATGCACAAATCCGGATCTGGACGAAGATTTTGTCGAATTTTATAAAGAAACCTGCGAGAAGATCAGCTCTCTTCTCCATACCTCCAACGAAACTCTCATCTTAAGCGGTGAGGGTATCCTTGGACTGGAGGCTGCCATTGCTTCCATGACTGAGCCCGGAGATAAGGTTCTTGTTCTGGACAATGGTATCTACGGAAAAGGCTTTGCCGATTTTGTTTCCATGTACGGAGGCAGACCGGAGCTTTATACCAGAGATTATCAGAACACTCTCGATGTAAAGGAACTGGAAGCCTTCCTTGCGGATAACCATGACTACAAATATGCAACCGTAGTACACGGCGATACTCCAAGTGGCATGCTTAACGATGTATCTGCCATCTGCCCGCTTCTTAAAAAATACGGGATCCTTACCGTTGTAGATTCTGTCTCCGCTTCCTTCGGCGAGCCCCTGAACATTGATGCATGCCAGATCGATATCATGTGCGGCGGATCACAGAAGGTGGTATCTGCACCTCCGGGACTTACCTTTGTTGTAGTCAGCAGTGATGCAAAAAAGGCAATGACTGAAAGAAAGGCACCCATTGCTTCTTTCTACGCAAATCTCACAACCTTCGCACATTATTATGAAGAAAAATGGTTTCCATATACCATGCCGATCAGCGATATCTATGGCCTGCGGACTGCTATTGACAACATTGCCGATGATCCTGGGATCCTTACACGCCATGCCAGAATCGCCGCAGCCTCCCGAAAGGCCATTACAGGAGCCGGACTTAAGCTGTATCTCCACAGCGGCTATTCCAACACGGTAACTGTTTTTGAAGTCCCGGAAGGCACCACTGCCGCTGCGATCCTGGACGGAGTCAGAAAAGACTATAACATCATGCTGGCAGGCTCCTTCGATGTCCTTGCCGGAAAGGTTATCCGCATCGGTCACATGGGAAATAATGCAGCTTTCTACAATGTACGTGAAGTTTTCCATGCTCTTGACGGAACCCTGCAGAAGCTTGGTGTTCCTCTTACCGGATCCATGGAAGAAATCTTCTGCGAAAATATGAAATAAACAAAAAAACGCTGTAAAAGGAAATTTATCACTGCTGTTTCTCCATTTTGCCGGTATAGCCGGTAAGATGAAGAGACAGCTCACATTTCCATTTATAGCGTTTTGTAATATTATTTATTCTGTTATTTATTCTGTTATTTCATACATATACAATTCATGCAGCGCCCTGGTTGCCGCAATATATCTAGCTCTCTGCACGATCGGACTTCTGTCAGTCCCCGGAAATACAGAAAATACCTGATCAAATTCCAGTCCCTTTGCCATATAAAACGTGGTAACAGTAAGACCCTTTTTGAAATTTGTGCTGTCCCTGTGAAGCAGTGACAGCCTTTCCTTTGTGTCAAAGCCCTCTGCTTCCAGTTTTTTCTGAAGAATATAATATGCCTCTCTCGCTTCATCTGCAGTTCTGGTGATCACCGCTGCTGTCTCGTAAGAAAGCTCCTCCCCGGTCTCAGTCCCATCTGTCTCCGAAGCCGCATTTTCCGGCATGTCTTCGTCGGCTTCCGCCACTGTCTGCTTCTCCAGTCTCAGTTCCTTTACCACACGCTCCAGTGCCTCAGTAAGCCCCGTAAATTCTTTCTCTTCCACCGGTTTTCCATGGCGTTCAAAAAGCTCCACCTCTGTGATCCCCGCAAGCTTATTCGCATAGGAAGCAATCTCAATGGTATTACGGTAACTCTTATTCATCACGATCCTTCTGATATCCTTGCCAAAGATCTTCGGAAGGAATGTAAGCACATCCTGCTGGTCCCCATCCATGGTCTGCTCCCGATCTCCCAGGATCGTCATTTTGCATTTAAAAAGCCTCTGGATGATGAGATACTGGATCATGGAATAATCCTGCATCTCATCCACGATCAGATGGCGGACACCGCTGTCTTCCTGCTGGGTCTCCAGACGGTATTTCAGATACAGAACCGGATACACATCCTCATAACGAAGCTTTCTTTTTTCGTACTGTACCTGTGGAAGCGCCGGAAATCCCTCCTGCCTCAGGAAACGATTGTATAACACATAAAGATCTCTTGTCTCATACATCCGGTAAAAACGACTCTTCACAGCATCCCTTTCTTCATCCGGAAGGTCAAAGCCCTTCAACGTTTCCACCTCATCAATGAAATACTCTGCCACTGCATCCATTCTGGAAAGCAGCGGGATATCCATGAATTTAAAATAAAACAGTTCAATAATTTCCTGTTCTTTTTTTACTACGCCACGATGTTCTATATCCCTGAAATTCATAAGACTGTCTTCCAGTTCTGCCAGATACCCTTCCATACGGTCCAGAAAATCCCGGGACTGTTTTTCCTTCAGAAGCTCCTCATCACATAAGCCTGAGATCTGCCGCTCGATCAGATCATAACGATCCTCGCAGTCAGACACTGTATTTTTCAGTCTCTTATAGGCAAAAAGATCAAAGCTCATCTCCCGGATGTTCTCCTCACCAAGCTCCGGCAGGATATGGGAAATATAATCCGAAAATACTCCATTGGGCGAAAGTACCAGCACAGAAGAGGATTTCAGATTCTTTCTGTCATGATAAAGGAGATATGCGATCCTGTGCAGAGCAATGGAAGTCTTTCCGCTTCCTGCAGCCCCCTGAATCACCATGATCCTGTCCGAGGTGTTTCGGATAATAGCATTCTGCTCCTTCTGAATGGTTCGGATAATGTTTTTCAGCTGTACATCTCCGTTGCTTCCAAGCTCTGCCTTCAGGATCTCATCATCAATTTTCACATCGCTCTCGAACTCGTAGATCATTTTTCCGCCACGGATCTTATACTGCCACTTTGCCGCAATATCTCCATGGATCTCACCCAGCGGGGCCTGATAGGAGGCCGGTCCTTTGTCAAAATCATAGAACAATCCGGACACCGGTGCCCTCCAGTCATAGATCAGAGGCAGACCACCGTTTTCCTCCGCAAGGTTTGCGATACCTATATAAAAGATCTCCGGCTCATCATCACCCTCATAGCAGAAATCCACTCTGCCAAAGAATGGTGAATCCATCATCTTACGGAATCTGCGGCGCAGCTCGATCTTTTCATTGCTGGCATTGATCTCATGGAGAAGTGCCTGCTGGTTATCAAAATTTTCGTAGCCATACTGGTCCATCTCTGTGTAGTTTTCCCAGTAATACTCGTGCATTCCTTCGATTTCTTTCTGACCGGCCTCTATGGAATCATCCAGCTGTGTGATCCGGTGACGCAGAGTTCCTGTTACATGTGCAAGATATTCCCGTCCGTTTTTTACTGCTGCCATACGCCTTAATCCACCACTACCGCTGTTCCGCTTGCTGTAACCATCAGCATGCCATTATCTGCGCCAAGTACCTCATAATCAATGTCCACGCCAATCACTGCATTGGCGCCCATTGCTCCTGCCCGCTGTTCCAGTTCTTTCAGTGCCTCTTCCCTGGCCTTCTGAAGCTCTTCCTCATAACCGGCACTTCTGCCGCCAAAGAAATTCCGAAGACCCGCGCTAAGATCTTTCATAAAATTTACTCCTGAGATCACCTCTCCAAATACGATTCCTTTATATTCACGGATTGCTCTTCCCTCTACCGATGGTGTTGTTGTTATGATCATGGTAAAATCCTCCCGTTTCTGTCATTTTTCATGGACACTTCCGGAGTATTTCCGAAAACATGCTCCGAAGTGTTTATTACAGAATTATACCCGAAAGCGGAACAGATGTATAGAGTAAAAAAGCGAAGCGGACATTCGAAATCCGCTTCGCACCTTTTAAATAATAACGATCGATCTCAGTCTCACGCCTGAGCCTCTTTTTTCTCAAACTGACTGTTATACAGATCCGCATAAAATCCCTTACGTGCCAGCAGCTCTTCATGATCTCCCTGCTCAATGATATCTCCGTCCTTCATGACAAGAATCAGATCTGCATCCTTAATGGTAGAAAGTCTGTGGGCGATAACAAAGCTGGTTCTGCCCTTCATCAGGTTATCCATAGCCTTCTGGATCTGCATTTCTGTTCTTGTATCAACGGAAGATGTGGCCTCATCCAGGATCAGGATCTTATTGTCTGCCAGAATCGCCCTTGCAATGGTAAGCAGCTGCTTCTGCCCCTGAGAAACATTACTGGTTTCCTCATCCAGGACCATCTGATAGCCGCCGGGCTGCTGCATGATAAAGTTGTGGATATGGGCCGCTTTTGCTGCTGCGATCACCTCTTCATCCGTTGCGTCCAGTCTTCCGTAGCGGATATTTTCCATAATGGTTCCGGAAAACAGCCAGGTGTCCTGCAGCACCATTCCGAACATCTCACGGAGATTGCTGCGGTTGAAGTTCCGGATATCATGTCCGTCAACCTTGATACTTCCGCCATTTACATCATAAAAACGCATCAGCAGCTTTACGATCGTCGTTTTTCCTGCACCTGTAGGTCCTACAATGGCGATCTTCTGACCGTCATGCACATCTGCGGAAAAATCATTTACAATGATCTTATCCGGATTATAACCGAATTTCACATGCTCAAACTGTACATTTCCTTCCAGTCCCTCAATGGAATCCGGGTTCTCCGGCTGAAGCTCTTCCTCCGGCTCCTCAAGAAATTCAAATACCCGCTCAGAAGCTGCCGCCGAGGACTGCAGAAGGTTTGTAACCTGGGCGATCTGCTGGATCGGCTGTGTAAAGTTACGGATATACTGGAAGAAGGACTGGATATCTCCAACCTCGATAGTTCCTTTGATGGCAAAAATCCCTCCGAGAAGTGCCACCATCACATATCCCAGATTTCCCACAAACTGCATGATCGGCATCATCATTCCGGAAAAGAACTGTGACTTCCATGCAGACTCATAAAGCTTCTGGTTGTCATGCTCAAATTCCTTCAGCACATCCTGCTCTTTGTTGAATACTCTTACCACATCATGGCCGCCGAAATTCTCTTCCACCTGACCATTTACTTTTCCCAGATACTCCTGCTGTGCCTGGAAATATTTCTGGGAGTGTTTCATTACTTTATTAATGATAAGCATGGAAACCGGCAGTATCAGCACTGCTGCCAGTGTCATCCACACGTTGATGGAAAGCATCATGATAAATACACCGATCAGTGTTGTTACGGATGTGATCAGCTGTGTCATGCTCTGGTTGATGCTCATCTGCAGGGTATCCACATCATTTGTCACCCTGGAAAGGATCTCACCGTTTGTTCTGCTCTCGAAATAATTCATTGGCAGACGGTTGATCTTCTTTGAAATATCCTTTCGGAGATTGTATGTAACATCATTGGAGATCCCCGTCATGACAAATCCCTGGATCAGGGAAAAGCATGCACTTGCCACATACAGTCCCAAAGTCCACAGAAGGATCATTCCGATCTTACTGAAATCAATACCGCCTGTACCGTTTACCTTGGCAACCAGACCATTGAACAGCTCTGTGGTAGCTTTTCCAAGGATCTTCGGGCCTGCAATATTAAACGCTGTACCTGCCACTGCAAAGATAAACATCAGGATAAAACGGAATTTATATCTGCCCATATAGCCAAAGAGCTTTTTCATGGAGCCTTTGAAGTCCTTGGCCTTCTCTGTTGGCTGCATTCCGTGTCCGCCCATCGGGCCTCTTCTTCTCTGCTGACTCATGCCAATTCCTCCTCTGATAACTGACTCATGGCAATCTGGCGATATACCTCGCAGGACTTCATCAGCTCCTTATGGCTTCCGATCCCTGCCATATGTCCATCGTCCAGTACAAGGATCTTATCTGCATTTAAGATCGTACTGATACGCTGTGCCACGATAATGGTTGTTGCTTCTTTTGTATGTTCTTTCAGCGCTTTTCGAAGTGTACTGTCTGTTTTGAAATCCAGTGCGGAAAAGCTGTCATCAAAGATAAAGATCTCCGGATCTTTTGCGATAGCTCTGGCGATGGAAAGCCTCTGCTTCTGTCCACCGGAAACATTGCTTCCTCCCTGTGCGATCGGAGTCTTATATTGCTCCGGCTTGGTGTCGATAAACTCCGTAGCCTGTGCAACCTCTGCTGCTTTTTTCACTGCATCTTCCGAAATCTCTGTCTTTCCGTAACGGATATTGGAATCAATGGTTCCTGAGAAAAGTACACCCTTCTGCGGAACGTAACCGATCCTGTCACGGACATCCTTCTGTGTCATTTTCCGGACATCCACACCATCCACTTTCACAGATCCTTCTGTTACATCATAGAAACGCGGGATCAGATTGATCAGTGTACTCTTACCGCTTCCTGTACTTCCGATGATCGCTACTGTCTCACCTTTTTCTGCCTTGAAGGAAATGTCTGTGATAACATTCTCTCCTGCCTCCGGATATGCGAAGCTTACATGATCAAATTCTACAGTACCCTTCACATCCTGGGAAGGCTGTACCGGATCCTCCGGATCCTGGACACTGACTTCTGTCTCAAGTACCTCGTTGATACGGCGTGCAGATACATTTGCTCTCGGCAGCATGATAGACATTGCTGTGATCATCAAAAATGACATGATGATCTGCATTGCATACTGGATAAATGCCATAACATCACCAACCTGCATGCTTCCGCTGTCTACTGCATAAGAACCGCTGTAGATGGTCAGTACGGAAACTGCGTTCATGATCAGCATCATCACCGGCATCATAAATGTCATACAACGGTTTACAAAGAGGTTTGTCTTCGTCAGAGTGATATTTGCATCCTCAAAACGCTCCTCCTCGTGTTTCTCCCGGCTGAATGCACGGATAACCGGAATACCGGTAAGGATTTCTCTTGTTACCAGGTTCAGCTTATCTACCATGGTCTGCAGGGCTGTAAATTTCGGCATTGCGATCCTGAACAGCATTGCCATAAATGCCATGATCAGTACAATGGCCACCCCAAGGATCCATGTCATGGAGGAATCTCTCTGAAGCACGCGGATCACACCACCGATTCCAAGGATCGGCGCGTAAAGCACGATACGGAACATCATAGCCATTACCTGCTGGATCTGCTGGATATCGTTCGTGCATCGTGTGATCAGGGATGCTGTTGAAAACTTATGGTACTCTCTGCTGGAAAAACCTATGACTTTGTTATAAACCAGCCCACGGAGATCATGTCCCATAGATGCAGCAACTCTGGATGAAAGAAATACCACACATACTGCAGCCATCATGGTGACCAGTGCCATCAGCACCATGCGGATACCTGTTGCTTTCATGTAATCCATCTGTATGGCATCCACATCTTCACCCATAGCTTCATATTCTGCACGAACATAGGAAACACCTGCCTGTGTGATGATGGATTCCTGCATCTTGTCGATCTTTTCTCCGACCTGTTCCTTCATAGCAGCCAGAGCCTCTGCAGGCATCTGAGAAAGAGCCGCCAGTGGATCCGTCCCTTCCGGGATTCCCATTTTTGCAAGAGCTGCCTTTGATTCTTCGCTGTCGGACGTCAGAGTAGAAACGATCACCATCGGTTTGCCGAAGATATCGTTGAGTTCTTCTCTGTCTTCTTTGGAGATTTTATCCTTTAATACCAGATCATCTCCCTCTTCCTCATAAAATCCATCCACAGTTTTCGCATCATCCTCTTCCATAAACAACTTCAGACTGTCCATGGACGTCTTTCTGATCTTCTCAGGAACACTGTCTTCAATACCGTTCTGCTGAATTCCCACATTAATGATATTTGATGTGTAATTCGGCAGAGACAGATCACAGTATGCCTGAAGAAAAAGAAGCGCAATGATGAGCATGATGTAACCTGCAGATCGTTTCAGATATTTCATCAGTTTAATCACGTTTCTGTTCCTTCCTTTCTGTCATTTCATCCGGATGAAGCTTTTCTATGGCTTCCTCCGGCTGGATCTTTTCGATATTTACAAGGATCTGCTCCAGAAATCTCCGAAGCAGGCACTGTTCCGCCTCACTGAAGCCTTCCATCATCACGGCCTCATTTTTATGGATCCGTTCCAGTGCTTTTGCCTTGATTTCCTTTCCCTTTTCTGTCATGTAGATCCTGGTCACACGCTGGTCCTTTTCATCCGGTTTCTTATAAAGAAAGCCTGCTTTCTCCAGTCTCTGTATCGATACATTTACCGTAGGCGGCTTGATATGCAGGATCTTTGCAATTTCCCGCTGACTCAGGCCATCCCTTCCGGACACAAGCCCCAGAACCGGTATCTGTCCCGGATAAATCCCAAGCTCCTGCATCTGACCAAAGCATTTCGTCATAAAATAACGGTCTACCTTCATAAACAGAGATAAAAAGCTGCTCTGCCTTTCTTTCTCATCTTCCTCCTTACAAAACACGCTGTCACTCCTCTCTCATCCGATCAGACACCTGCTCTTTGTTAATGATATACGAAGCAGTGATCTTCTTTTTTAATTAGTCGGCTAACTATATATAATATACATCTGCACAAAAAATGCAACTGGTTTTTGTGAATTTTACACTTTTTTAAGATTTACAGCTTCTTTAATTTCCACCTGAAATCTATTAATTAATTTGTCAAGCTAATTTATTTTCTGCTGTTTTTCCTATTTTTTTCGCAAAAAAAAATACCCGCTTCGTTTTTTTATTCGAAACGGGTACTTCTTTCTGTTCCTGATTTTCTTATACAAACTGATTCACAGTCGGATCATAAGCATAATCGATCATGTCAAGCTTATCCTCCAGTTCTTTCCGGTTAAGTCCTCTGTCCTCACAGAAGGCATCCAGGGATCTGTAAAAATCCCGCAGCTGTGTATTTACGTAACTTAAAAGCATTACCGGGTCCTTTGGTATCATAATCTGTTTCCATCCTTTTATCTGATATTTATCCAATATCCCAGATGCTGCTGGATAGCTGTCTGATCTGAAATATCAGATTTACTATCTTACCAATTTTATTTTTTGTCAAGAGCCAGTAAAAAATTTTTCAGGATTTTTTATTTCTTCAGTATCTGATAAAAATATTCCATTCCTTGTCCCCAAAAAAGAACTGCCTGGTTCCGATTTTCATCCTGAAATGGATTTCTATCAAAACCGACAGTTCTTTTCCTTGTCAATCTATCATAACTTTATGGAGTTATTTTTTACTTCGTGCTGACGGTAAACGCTCCGTCCTTCACATCCAGCACAATGGTATCTCCGGCATGTACATCACCGGAAAGGATCTTCTTGGCTGTCAGTGTCTCCACATAATTCTGGAGATAACGCTTCAGAGGACGTGCACCGTAAACCGGATCATAACCGTTATCCACTACCATCTGTTTGGCAGCATCTGTAAGCTCCAGAGAAAGCTCTTGGTCAGCCAGACGGTCGCTGAGCTCTTTGACCATAAGATCTACGATCTTACCTACATTATCCTTGGTCAGCGGCTTGAACATGATAATCTCATCCAGACGGTTCAGGAACTCCGGACGGAAGTGACCACGAAGATCATTCATAACCTGTTCCTGTGCGTCCGGTTTGATATCTCCCTTCTCGTCGATACCGTCAAGAAGGTACGGAGAACCAATGTTGGAAGTCATGATCAGGATCGTATTCTTAAAATCAACCGTACGTCCCTGTGAATCCGTGATACGTCCATCGTCCAGTACCTGCAGAAGTACATTGAATACATCCGGGTGAGCCTTCTCGATCTCATCAAAAAGAACAACACTGTACGGTTTTCTTCGAACGGCCTCTGTCAGCTGTCCGCCTTCCTCATATCCGACATATCCTGGAGGCGCTCCGATCAGACGGGACACGGAATATTTCTCCATGTACTCACTCATATCGATACGGACCATATTCTGCTCATCGTCAAACAGTGTGGCAGCCAGAGTCTTGGCAAGCTCTGTTTTACCAACACCGGTTGGTCCGAGGAACAGGAATGAACCGATTGGCTTTGTGGGATCCTTGATTCCGGCTTTGGAACGAAGGATCGCATCTGTTACAAGACGAACACCCTCATCCTGTCCTACTACACGTTTGTGCAGCTCATCCTCAAGGCCCAGCAGCTTGGTTCTCTCACCTTCTGTCAGCTTGGTTACCGGAATACCGGTCCATCTGGAAATGATACGTGCAATCTCATCATCTGTGACAGCCTCATGTACCAGGCTTCTGTCACTCTCCTTAACCTGCTTCTCCTCAATCTCCAGCTGCTGCTGAAGCTTCGGCAGCTCGCCATACTGCAACTCTGCTGCTTTCTCCAGATCGTAATTCTGTTTTGCTTTCTGGATCTGTTTATTGATATCCTCGATCTGCTCACGTAATTTCTGAAGCTTCTCTACGGAATGCTTCTCATTATCCCACTGAGCTTTCTGGGTATTAAAAGTATCTCTCAGCTCTGCAAGTTCTTTCTGCAGATCAGCCAGACGCTCTTTACTTAAGTTGTCAGTTTCTTTTTTCAGGGCAGACTCTTCAATCTCCAGCTGCATGATCTTACGTCTCTGCTCATCCAGCTCTGTCGGCATGGAATCCAGCTCCGTCTTGATCAGCGCACAGGCTTCATCAACAAGGTCGATGGCCTTATCCGGGAGAAAACGGTCTGTAATGTATCTGTGTGAAAGTGTGGCAGCTGCAACCAATGCACTGTCTGTGATCTTAACACCGTGGAATACCTCATATCGTTCCTTCAGGCCACGGAGAATGGAAATGGTATCTTCCACTGTCGGCTCATTTACCATAACCGGCTGGAAACGACGGGCAAGTGCAGCATCCTTCTCAATGTACTGTCGGTACTCATCCAGAGTTGTTGCACCGATACAGTGCAACTCACCTCTGGCAAGCATAGGCTTCAGCATGTTTCCTGCATCCATGGCGCCGTCTGTCTTACCTGCACCCACGATCAGATGAAGCTCATCGATAAACAGAATGATCTGTCCTTCGCTCTTCTTCACTTCCTCAAGTACCGCTTTCAGACGTTCCTCAAACTCACCACGATACTTGGCACCTGCAACCAGCGCACCCATATCCAGGGCAAAAATCTTCTTATTCTTAAGACCTTCCGGTACATCTCCTGCCACAATACGCTGTGCCAGTCCCTCGATGGCTGCTGTTTTACCAACGCCAGGCTCACCGATGAGAACCGGGTTGTTCTTGGTCTTACGGGAAAGGATACGAATAATATTCCGGATCTCCATATCACGTCCGATCACCGGATCAAGTTTCTGGTTCTTCGCCTTCTCCACAAGATCCTCACCGTATTTATTCAAAGTATCATAGGTTGCCTCCGGGTTGTCACTGACAACTCTCTGGTTTCCCCTGACTGTAGATAATGCCTGAAGAAAACGCTCTCTGGTGATTCCGAATTCATTGAATAGCTTCTTCATGCTCGGGCTTGGATTCTTCAGCATGGAAAGAAACAGATGCTCAACCGATACATACTCATCTCCCATAGCCTTCGCTTCGTCCTCTGCACTGACCAGTGCCTTGTTCAGATACTGACCAAAGTGAAGCTGTCCACCGGAAACCTTAACTTTGGCATCCAATGCTTTCTTTACTGTGTCAATAAAATATTCCTTCTGGATTTCCATCTTCTCGATCAGCTTGAGGATCAGGCTGTCCTCCTGTGTCAGCAAGGCATACAGAAGGTGTTCCTCTTCGATCTCCTGATTGCCATATTCATAAGCAATCTTTTCAAGATCCTGGACAGCCTGTACGGATTTCTGTGTAAATTTACTGATATTCATAGGCT
>ENA-OPVV01000039-OPVV01000039.1-human-gut-metagenome-genome-assembly--contig:-NODE-39-length-122725-cov-3.167987_pt1 | contig 122725 bp, 103 predicted proteins | sample MGYA00241500_ERZ501992 | MGnify/ENA primary metagenome ERZ501992 (study PRJEB25962, sample SAMEA2043052) | human gut metagenome | biome: human gut; feature: human-associated habitat; material: faeces...
CATTCGACTTTAGAGAGGAGGAGTAGCCTTGGCTCCAGTAAGAAGTTATACGAATTGGAATAGTAGAACTACAGATGAAGAAGAACAGATTGAGCCTTATCGTAAGTACTTTTTCATATGTGAGGGTGCAAATACTGAAACATGGTATTTCAAAAAGTTAATTGATATCCGAAAAGAGTTAAATATTCATCCATTGATCGATATCCGGTTACTTGAAAAAACAGAGGGAGACAGGGACATTTCATTTCCAAGACGTTTGATTGAGTTTGCAGAAAATCAGAAAGAAAATCCAGAAATAGCGTTTGATAAAGAACGGGATAAGATGATTGTTGTATTTGATGGAGACATTTTTGAAGAGAAGGTACTTGATTATGATGAATTGGTAGCTGAAGGTGAAAAGAAGAATATATTAGCGGTTAGTAATCCGGCATTTGAATTATTTCTGTTGTTACATTATGAAAATTCATACGAAGATGATATTGAGCCAAATGCTGAACAGATTATCCAGAATGAAAAAGATGGACATCAGACATTTATCTATAAGCTGTTACTTGCCAGAACAGGAATCAATCCCAAAAAGAATTCTGCAATTGGAGAACTGGCGAAGAATATAGAGATTGCTATTGAGCAGGAAAAGAAAATTAATGAGGATATTCATCAGTGTAAGGGACAGATTACATGTAATATTGGTCGGATTATTGATGATATTCGGAATGATGATGGAAAATAAGTTGTTAGATGAAAAATAGGGATGGAAAGATACAGTATGAAAGCAGATAATATAAAAAATATAATCAGTGACATAGATCATCTACCATATAGAGCAATTTTATTTGATGGAACATGGGGAATTGGAAAATCTTATGCGGTAAATGAGGCATTAGAAGCAAATCCCAATGTTTGTAAAATATCAATGTTTGGTTTAAAAGACCCAAAACAAATATATCATGAAGCGTTATTTCAATTGGCTTTAAAGAATAATATTGGTGGGAAAATAGGTGAAATAGCTAATAATATTTTAGATGGCGCATCAAAAATCTGGGATAAAGTTGGTCAGGCAAAGGAAGCAGTACAAAGTATAGTCAATGAAAGAGAAATGTTTCTATTATTGTCAAAAGAGTTTACTTCTGTTCATATTATTGTAATAGATGACTTGGAAAGAATGAGTGATGACATAAATTTGGAAGATATATTTGGAATTATAGAAGAACTCAAGCAATGTAATTATGTAAAAGTTATTGTGATTGCGAATACAGATGAAATACAATCGGACAAAAAAGTTGTATTTGAAAAGTATAATGAAAAGGTCATTGAAAGAATATATCATATTACAGAACGTGCAGAGAAAGTGACATGGAGTAAAATGAATATCCATGCAGACTTTGTTGAAAAATTCTTGGAAATCCATAAAGTCAAAAATTTACGGACGCTCGAAAAGGCGCAACGTTTTTTTGAAGATGTAAAATTGTTTTGTAATAGTGACATGAGTGAGCAATTTGAAGAAGAATTAAGGTTAATATGCTTTGCTGTTGTTGTGGAGAGTATAGAAAACTTGTACTATAAAGAAATTGATTCTGATAATACTGATTCTGTAGAAAAAATGACAAATACGATTGGAAATATGCTTCAGCATAGAATTGGCAGATATCTTTATGGAATAAAGTGTAGTACAAATTTGGTAGAAATGATACTGAAATATTATGAGGAAGGGGTACTAAATGAAGAACAATTGGAGGCTGAATACAAGTTATTTCTTAATTCAGGAGATAAGCCTAACTATTATAAGTCAGATGAGGAAATAAGGAGTGTATTACCTATTTTAAGAGAGAAAATGCTTGAAGCAAAGAGTTTAGCAGAATTAAATGAATTTGCAGATGCGTATGTTGTTTGGAGTGATGTTTTAGAGGAAAATAATGAAAGTGTTTTATCAGAATATAGAAATATTTTAGAAGAAATGCTGGAAAAAACTGTTTTAGATGGGAAAGAGGAAATGCTATCGTATTCGTATGATTTGTTTCACATGTCATCGGAAAAGACAAAAAGAATATATCAAGAAGAAAATAAAGAAATGATGAAATTTTTAATAGAGACATATGTGGGATATTTGAAAAAAACAACTCATGGGAAAAAGGCTTATGAGTATTCATATAAACTTAGAAATAATTTTGATAGTAGTTATTATCATGATATTATCATATCAGAGATAGACAATTTGTATAATAAAATTTCTTTTCCAGTAGACAATGTGGATGAGGATAGATATCATACGTGTTATAATATTATGTATGTTTTGTATCATTCAGATGCTGAAAAATTCTTGCAGTATTGTGAAAAAATAAAAGAAGATTGTGATAATATGTCAAGACATAGAATAGAAGTTTTGGTCGAAGAAATAGTAAAAAAATAGAAATAAAATCTACATAGCTAGATGGTTCCAACTCAAGGAATCACCTGGCTATTTTCATGCCCGGATATTATCCCCAATAATATCAATCCAAGGCAGGAAAGGAGATGAAAATTATGCCATATATACCACCATCAGTTGTGCAAGAGGTCAAGCGGATGGACTTGCTCACATACCTGAAAAATTATGAACCATGCCAAAAAGTTTAAATATAGGAAATTATCATACCAGAACTATTGAAAGTAAAAATACGCTTACACTGGAACAGGTAAAGAAATTGATAGAGGGGAGTAAGGGGAGCAAAATTCATTTGATGATACTTTTTAATGTCGTTATGGGACTGCGGTGTTCGGAGATAATTGGTATTAAATATTCAGATATTGATTTTGTTGAGCAGAAGCTTACGGTCAGAAGACAGCTTGGAAGAGACATCAAGAAAAACGATAGTGAGCTGGATGCAAAAACTTATACAAAGCAGGAAATTGCTACAAAAACACCATCCAGTGTGAGAACTATTGATATTCCTGATATTGTATATGATGCGATTTTAGAGCAAAGAAAATTGTATGAGGCTTCTAAGAGCAGGAGAAGTAAATATTTTTGGGATTTAGACTATGTCTGTTGCAGTTCATATGGAAGACCTAGGAGCAAAAATTTTCATTTTCAGCATTTCAAGAAATTACTGAAAGATTTGGAACTGCCGGATGTCAGATGGCATGATTTAAGAGGAACATGTGCAACGATTCTTCTCTTAAATGGAATGAGTCCAAAGGCAATCGCAGAAAATCTTGGACATGCATCTGAGATTGTGACGATAGATAATTATATTGATAAATCAAAATTGTCTGTTGTTAAGCTGGATAGATTAGATTCTTTTATTGCAGCAGTTGTACCGATGGATAATAATGATAAGGTGACAAATGACTTCAGCAAGAATACACCTGATATAGGTAAATATATTATGGGTTGACATGAATAACGGAGAACAGACGTTCTTAATTAGATGGACAAAGTCTATTTTTTGTAGTAAAATTAAGCATGTAAGTGCATACTATGAAAATGTTGACTTTGTCTTTTTTAGAAGTATTTTGTAAAAACCTTATTTCTGATTTAGTAAACATATAATCAGGATATTCCAATTATTTACAGTTTTCTTTTTGGTGACCAAATTGTTACTTTGGAGGCAATTTCGGATTTACAGCGTATGTAAGAGTAACAATCAGTTGGCTTATAGAAGTCAATTTTACTATAAATTTCAGGAAGGAGAGGGCATTATGGAGTTTAAATTACATGCCCCATATGAGCCTACTGGTGACCAGCCACAGGCAATAAAAGCCTTGGTAGACGGGTTCAAAGAAGGCAACCAATTCGAGACTTTACTAGGGGTTACAGGTTCGGGCAAGACCTTTACTATGGCTAATGTCATTGCAGCTCTTAATAAGCCGACACTTATCATAAGTCATAATAAGACCCTCGCAGGACAATTGTACTCTGAATTTAAGGAATTTTTCCCCGAAAATGCAGTGGAGTACTTTGTTTCCTACTACGACTATTACCAGCCTGAGGCATATGTGCCGCAGTCTGATACGTACATAGCCAAGGATTCCTCTGTAAATGATGAGATAGATAAGCTCAGGCTTTCAGCCACGGCAGCGCTCACAGAGCGAAAGGATGTCATTGTCGTGGCATCGGTTTCCTGCATATACGGACTTGGAAGTCCTGATGAGTGGACAGGCATGAGTATTTCGCTGCGCCCGGGGCAGGAGAGGGACAGGGATGATCTCGCGAGGGCTCTCATAGATTTACAGTACACCAGGAATGATATGGATTTTCACCGAGGCACCTTCAGAGTGCATGGTGATGTGCTTGATATATTTCCGGCAAATGCCGATGATACGGCAATCAGGGTTGAGTTTTTCGGTGATGAGATAGATCGGATAGTGGAGGTTGATGTGCTGACCGGCGAGGTAAAGTGCTCGCTTGAGCATACGATGATTTTCCCTGCATCCCACTATGTAGTTTCGCAGGAGAAGATAAATGAGGCCTGCCTCAATATAGAGAAAGAGCTTGATGAGCGTGTGAAGTATTTTAAAGGCGAGGACAAGCTCATAGAGGCTCAGCGAATAGCAGAGAGGACCAATTTTGACATAGAGATGATGAGGGAGACAGGCTTCTGCTCAGGAATTGAGAACTATACGAGGCATCTGAACTTTGCAAAGCCGGGGGAGCCTCCTATGACACTCATAGATTTCTTCCCGGATGATTTTCTCATAATCGTGGATGAGTCACATATCACGATTCCGCAGATAGGCGGTATGTATGCGGGTGACCGCTCAAGAAAGACCACTCTTGTTGACTATGGCTTCAGACTGCCCTCGGCCCTTGACAACAGACCTCTCAATTTCGAGGAGTTCGAGGGTAAAATAGACCAGATGCTCTTTGTCTCAGCAACTCCGAATAAGTATGAGAATGAGCATGAGCTGCTTCGTGCGGAGCAGATTATCAGACCGACAGGACTTTTGGATCCTGAGATATCAGTGCGCCCTGTTGAGGGACAGATTGATGACCTTGTGTCAGAGGTCAATAAGGAGACTGCAAACCATCACAAGGTGCTTATCACCACACTCACAAAGCGTATGGCTGAGGATCTCACAAACTATATGGCAGAGCTTGGCATCAGGGTAAAGTACCTGCATTCAGATATAGATACACTTGAGAGAGCGGAGATAATACGTGACCTGCGTCTTGACGTATTTGACGTGCTCGTCGGCATCAATCTGCTCAGGGAGGGCCTTGATATCCCGGAGATTACACTTGTTGCCATACTCGATGCGGATAAGGAAGGCTTCCTTCGTTCAGAGACCTCACTTATACAGACGATAGGACGTGCCGCACGTAACAGTGAGGGCCATGTTATCATGTACGCTGACAAGATTACAGACTCCATGCGTGTCGCAATTGACGAGACAAAGCGTCGTAGAAAGGTACAGGAAGAGTACAATGAGGCTCACGGCATCACGCCACAGACTATACAGAAATCCGTGCGTGATCTCATAGCTATCTCAAAGAAGGTAGCGGCCGATGAGAATGCTCTTGACAAAGATCCGGAGTCAATGAGCAAAAAAGAGCTTGAGAAGCATATTGCAGATATAGAGAAGAAGATGAAAAAAGCGGCAGCAGAGCTCAATTTCGAGGCGGCTGCTGAGTACAGGGATAAGCTTATTATGCTTAAAAACACATTGAGAGACATAAAATAAAAGCTTATAACATCCGGAAGCAATTTGGAGGAACACAAATTATGGCAAAAAAAGAAAGAAAATACATCAAAATACGAGGTGCCAGCGAACACAATCTAAAGTGTGTCAGTCTTGACATCCCAAGAGATGAGTTTGTTGTTTTTACAGGGCTTTCAGGCTCCGGCAAGTCATCACTGGCATTTGATACCATATATGCTGAGGGGCAGCGCAGGTACATGGAGTCACTTTCATCTTATGCGCGTCAGTTTTTAGGGCAGATGGAGAAGCCGAATGTGGAGTCTATAGAGGGACTTCCGCCTGCCATTTCCATTGACCAGAAATCCACCAACAAGAACCCTCGTTCAACTGTCGGAACGGTCACAGAGATATATGATTACTTCAGACTGCTTTATGCCAGAATTGGAATACCACACTGTCCGAAGTGCGGGCGTGCCATTACAAAGCAGACGATAGACCAGATGGTGGATACTGTTATGGCGCTGCCTGAGCGCACACGTATCCAGCTTCTTGCACCGGTGGTCAGAGGCCGCAAGGGTGAGCACCAGAAGCTGTTCGAGAGAGCCAAAAAGAGCGGATATGTGCGTGTGATTGTAGATGGCAGCATGTATGAGCTCTCCGAGGATATTCCAATGGAGAAAAATATAAAGCACAATATTGACATTGTTGTAGACCGTTTAGTTGTAAAGCCGGGCATAGAGAAGAGGCTTACTGATTCACTTGAAAATGTATTTGAACTGACAGAGGGCAATGCAATAGTTGATATTGTGGATGGCGAACAGATGACTTTTTCCCAGAATTTTGCGTGCCCTGACTGTGGCATAAGCATAGATGAGGTTGAGCCGAGAAGCTTCTCCTTCAACAATCCGTTCGGAGCATGTCCGACCTGCTACGGACTCGGCTACAAGATGGAGTTTGACCCGCAGCTTATGGTGCCGGATGCATCGCTTTCCATATCTGAGGGTGCCATACAGGTGATGGGCTGGCAGTCATGTACTGACCCAAAGAGCTATACCTATGCGACACTTCGTGCGCTGCATGAGGGCTATGGGCTTCCTCTCGACACTCCGATTGATGATTTATCTGCAGATATGAAAAAACTGCTTTTTTACGGTGGAGATGGCAGGGTGCTCAAGGTCAGATACAAGGGTCAGAGAGGCGAAGGCGTCTATGACCTTGTATGGAACGGCCTTGTGGACAATGTTGAGCGCCGATACAAGGAGACCTTTTCTGATACGGCAAAGGCAGAGTATGAGCAGTTTATGCGCATTACTCCGTGTACGAGCTGTAAGGGGCAGAGACTTAAGCCGTCGTCACTTGCCGTTACGGTTGCGGACAAGAACATATATGAGATGACCTCCATGTCTGTGAAGGAGCTTGTGAAGTTCCTTGCTGATATAGAGCTTACAGAGCAGCAGCACTATATAGGAGACCAGATACTAAAGGAAATCCGTGCGAGGGTTGGCTTTTTGCAGCAGGTCGGCCTTGATTATCTCACCCTTACCCGTGGCACGGCAAGCCTTTCAGGAGGGGAAGCCCAGCGAATCAGGCTTGCCACGCAGATTGGCTCAGGACTTGTAGGTGTGGCATATATACTTGATGAGCCAAGTATTGGCTTACATCAGAGGGACAACGACAAGCTGCTTGGTGCACTTATGAATCTTAAGAATCTGGGAAATACGCTCATAGTTGTGGAGCATGATGAGGATACCATGCGTGCAGCGGATTATATCGTGGATGTAGGACCGGGAGCCGGTTCACACGGCGGGGAGATAGTGGCGGCAGGCTCGTTAAAGGACATTATAAAGTGCAAAAAATCACTCACAGGAGCATATCTGAGCGGTAAAATAAAGATACCGGTGCCACAGGAGAGGCGCAAGCCAAGCGGATATATCACGATAAGAGGAGCCAGGGAGAATAACCTGAAAAATATTGATGTGCAGATACCTCTTGGTATCATGACCTGTGTTACAGGCGTGTCGGGCTCGGGAAAGAGCTCATTGACCAATGAGATACTCTACAAGCATCTGGCCAAATCCTTAAACAGAGCCAGGTGTATCGCAGGTGACCACGACGGTATAGATGGTCTTGAACAGCTTGATAAGGTCATAGACATCGACCAGTCACCGATAGGCCGTACACCCCGCTCTAATCCTGCCACATATACAGGCGTGTTTGATATGATAAGAGACCTGTTTGCATCAACACCCGATGCCAAGGCAAAGGGCTATAAAAAGGGCCGTTTCAGTTTCAATGTAAAGGGCGGCCGGTGTGAGGCCTGTGGCGGCGATGGAATCCTTAAGATAGAGATGCATTTCCTGCCTGATGTATATGTGCCGTGTGAGGTCTGTGGAGGCAAACGATATAACAGGGAGACACTCGATGTAAAGTACAAGGGCAAGAGCATATACGATGTTCTTGATATGACAGTGGAGGAGGCACTTGAGTTTTTCAAAAATGTGCCAAAGATCCAGAACAAAATCCAGTCGCTCTATGATGTCGGACTATCCTACGTGAAGCTCGGACAGCCGTCCACAGAGCTTTCGGGTGGTGAGGCGCAGCGTATCAAGCTTGCCACAGAGCTTAGCAGAAAGAGCACCGGAAAGACCATATATATACTTGATGAGCCTACCACAGGACTGCACTTTGCAGATGTACACAAGCTTGTGGAGATACTGCGCAGGCTCTCGGACGGAGGCAATACTGTAGTTGTTATCGAGCACAACCTCGACGTGATAAAGACAGCTGACTATATCATAGATATGGGACCTGAGGGCGGAGACGGCGGCGGAACCGTCATAGCGCAGGGCACACCTGAGGAAATATGCGAGGTAAAACAGTCATATACAGGCCGGTTTTTGAAACCATATCTGGAAAAAGACAAGGATAAACTTTAAAATTTTATTAAATATGACCTTTTTCAAAAAAAAAGTTTGAAAAATGGGATTTATTGTATATAATAAGAGAGTGTATGTGTAAATTTAAAGATATGGCAGGAAAGGGGCTATTAAAATGGTCGGATCAGATATCGGAATCGATTTAGGAACAGCAAGTATACTTGTTTATATAAAAGGAAAGGGTGTTGTGTTAAAGGAGCCTTCAGTAGTAGCCTTTGACAGGGACACCAACAAGATTAAGGCAATCGGAGAGGAAGCACGCCTCATGCTCGGAAGGACACCGGGTAATATCGTTGCAGTCAGACCGCTGCGTCAGGGTGTTATCTCAGATTATACAGTTACAGAGAAGATGATCAAGCACTTCATCCAGAAGGCGCTTGGTAAGAAAAGCTTCAGAAAGCCGCTCGTGAGCGTATGTGTGCCAAGTGGTGTTACAGAGGTTGAGAAGAAGGCCGTTGAGGATGCTACATTTGCAGCAGGAGCCAGAGATGTTAAGATTATCGAGGAGCCAATCGCAGCTGCAATCGGTGCAGGTATTGATATTTCAAAGCCATGCGGAAATATGATAGTAGATATCGGAGGCGGTACATCAGATATAGCAGTTATCTCACTCGGTGGTTCGGTAGTCAGCACATCTATCAAGATAGCCGGAGATGATTTTGATGAGGCAATTGTCAGATACATGAGAAAGAAGCATAACCTTCTCATCGGAGAGAGAACAGCTGAGGATATCAAAATCAAGATTGGTACATGCTACCCTCTCCCACAGCCGGAGACAATTGAGGTAAGAGGAAGAAACCTTGTAACAGGACTTCCAAGGACTATTACAGTCAGCTCAGAGGAGACAGAGGAAGCACTTCGTGAGGCAACTCTTCAGATAGTTGAGGCAGTGCACTCAGTGCTTGAAAAGACTCCACCGGAGCTTGCAGCCGATGTCGCAGACAGAGGAATCGTGCTTACAGGAGGCGGTTCGCTGCTCAGAGGTCTTGAGGAGCTTATCGAGGAAAAGACCGGCATCAATACAATGACTGCAGAGCAGCCTATGACATGTGTTGCTATCGGTACAGGAAAGTATGTAGAGTTCCTTGCAGGCAAGAGAGATGAAGAATTCTAGAATATACGTTTTATAACAGGCAGCCGTGAGGGCGATGATATGTCCCTGCATTGCAGGAATGTATTGTCGCTTTTTTGTTAATATTGTTACAAATGGGAATATTACAGTCAGGGGGATTAGTGAACAAAATAAAGGATATTGGGAGAGGTGTAATCAATCTGGTATTTCCACCGCGCTGTCCGGTATGTGATGGTATAATTGGTCCGGTTGAGAGATATATACACAGCAGATGCTGTGAAAAGCTCTTTCCGGTTGAGCAGCCGCAGTGTATGCGCTGCGGGAAGCCGGTTTTGTCTGAGCGAAGAGAGTATTGTGACGACTGCGCACGGGCACTCGAGCATCACAGGCAGATGCGGGAGGATGACAGCTACAGGCAGGGCAAGGCGCTTTTTGCATACAAGGGCAGCATAAAGCAGACCATGTACAGGTTCAAGTATTCAAACAGACGTGAGTATGCGGCTTATTTTGCACAAACAGCAGTGGAAAGATATTCAGACTGGATACTAAGATGTGGGATAGATGTTATTATTCCGGTGCCGATGCACCGTAAAAAAATGCGCCAGAGAGGCTACAATCAGGCAGAGTGTTTTGCAAAGGCATTGTCTGAAAAAACAGGCATAAGGATGGCAAAAGGGCTTGTGCGCAGAGTGAAAAATACCAGTCCACTCAAGACAATGGGGTATGTTGAACGCAGAAATTGTCTAGAGGGGGCTTTTCAAGTGGCGGATAGTATTGTACAATATGACCAAATACTAATAGTAGATGATATATATACTACAGGCAGTACGGCGGAGTCGATTGGGCACGAGATAGCAAAGAAATGTCCCGGCCGTGTATATGTGCTGTGTATTTGCATAGGACAGGGAAGTTAGGAGGGTTTTATCAGATGAGAATATCTAATTGCAAGGGCTGTGGCAGAATATTTAATGTACTGTCAGATGAGCAGTACTGCCCGAACTGCCAGAAAAAAATGGATGAGAAATTTGATATAGTAAAGAGATTTGTTGAGGATAATCCAAATGTGCCGGTTGAGACAGTGGCCAAGGAGACCGATACATCCATGAAGCAGATAAATAGGTGGATACGTGAGGAAAGGCTTTCGTTTTCACCGGATTCATCATATGGTATACCATGCGAGAACTGTGGCAGGATGATACGTACAGGTAGATTTTGTGATGAGTGCAAGACTAAGCTCACAAACACACTACGCAGTGCCCTTGACACACCAAAGAGCCAGGATAGGCAGCTGTGGCAGCAGGATGACAAAAACCGTATGAGATATATCAAGTAACAGGTAAGAGGATGATTTATGATAAACGAAGAAAAAGTAAGGGAACTGTTTAATATTGCTCTATGTGACAGCAAAAGCGATGACAGCCGTGTGCAGAAGCAGTCCGCAAGCTACTACGGATGGGACTATATATGGAAAGAGGGCTTAAAAAGCTTCTTTACAGGTACATTCGCATTTGCAGGGCTTGTTGTGATGTGGGTTGCTGTCAATGCAGCAGAGCTTTTGGACAGAATCAATAAGCTTGATTTTAAGGCAATGGGTGTCACAATAGGCATACTGTATATTGCATTTATGGCGGTTTACATTTTTGTCACAATTGTGGTGTATACTGCAAGATATAAGGCCGGCAGAAGAGAAGTGCGCAAATACGCAAATCACCTGAAGGCAGTGGGCAGAATATATTCCCGTGAGGAAAAGATTAAGCGTTAGGGAGGCTTTATGAACAAGTTACTGGAAATTAAGGATAAGGCAGTCAAATTTTGCGGTGAGTATGAGCACTTTATACTTCCGGTTGTGAGATTTGCCGTTGCATTTATCGCATTTATAACAATAGATTTGAATATCGGCTATATGGCGAAAATCAGCTCGATGCTTGTGGCGCTGCTTTTAGCGCTTGTGTGTGCACTGCTTCCGGTGAATGCAATACTCTGGATTGCTTCGATTATGATACTTTTAGATATGTATGCGCTGTCCATAGAGGTTTTTGCTATCACATTTGTACTTTTTTTAGTACTGTATTTTGTCTATTTTCGTTTTGCACCGAAGGATGGCATGCTTGTGATACTCACACCTATATGCTTTCAGCTTCACATACCATCTGTTATGCCGGTTGCAGCAGGTCTTTTAAGAAGAGCTTATTCGGTTGTTGCAATAATATGTGGCACACTGTTGTACTATTTCCTTGACGGAATCAGACAGAATGCATCAGCGCTTGCAGAGGTGGTAGATAAAAAGGGGCAGAGTACTACAAAGCTCAATGTGACAATGGGACAGCTTCTTGACAACAAAGAGATGTTTATAGTTATGGCAATCTTTGTTATCACCACACTGGTGGTGTATCAGGTCAGACGATTGAAAATCAACAATTCATGGACTGTTGCTACCATAGCAGGAGGACTCGTACAGTTGGTTGCACTTGTTGTTGCTTATCTGGTGCTCGGACTGCCGGAGAAGATAATCTGGCTTGTGCTCAGCACTGTAGCAGCTATTTTTGCAGGTGTTGTCATACAGTTTATATTTATGAATCTTGACTATGCACGTACAGAAAATGTACAGTTTGAGGATGATGAATATTATTATTACGTCAAGGCAGTTCCAAAGAAGATGATTGCCAAGGAGGAAAAGGTTGTAAAGCACTTTGGCAATACAGGAAGCCTTGGAAAGAAGATTCAGAGACATAATCAGGAAAATATCAGCAAAGAGGCTATTGCAAAAGATCTCGAAATAGACGAAAATATATTTGAGGATGACAAATAGTTACATAGTATAAGAGAAAGGAGGGCGCTATGGATAATGTGAGTGGTGTATTGATACGCTTCAAGGATCAGTTCCTTACATTCACAAATGTGCCGGGCATCAAAATCGGTGTGATAGACATTATAGAGATACTTATTATTTCAGTGCTCTTCTATCATATACTTTTGTGGATAAAGACCACGAGGGCATGGAATCTGTTCAAGGGCCTTATTATCATACTGTTGTTTGTGCTTGTTGCAGCATTGTTCCAGATGGATACGATACTGTGGCTAGCTGAGAAACTCTTTAATATAGGTCTCGTGGCACTTGTCGTTATTTTTCAGCCTGAGCTTCGAAATGCCTTGGAGAATATTGGTGGAAAGACCTTTTTGGGTGATTTCTTCAGTACCGGCAGAGGCGAGATTGAGAAATTCTCTGACAAGACAATCGATGAGCTGGTGCGTGCATGCTTTGCGATGGGCAGAGTAAAGACAGGAGCACTAATAGTCATGGAGGATGAGATAAATCTGGGAGAGTATATCAGAACAGGAATAGATGTGGATGCCATACTTACGAGTCAGCTCCTCATCAATATTTTTGAGAAAAACACACCGCTTCATGACGGAGCGGTTATCGTGCGTGGCAACCGTGTGGTGTCAGCTACATGTTACCTTCCGCTATCAGACAGCCTGTCACTCTCGAAGGATTTGGGAACCAGACACCGTGCAGCGGTCGGAGTCAGCGAGGTAAGTGATTCGCTTACTATCATAGTTTCAGAGGAGACAGGATCAGTTTCTACAGCATACAAGGGGCAGATTGAGCACGATATAGATGCCGATCATCTACGCACACAGCTTAAGCTTCTGCAGAACAGACATAGGGAGCCGGGTAAATTTGAATTAATTAAAAGGAGGTTTAAGAATGGGAAAGAAGCTTCTAAAAACCTTCACAAATAATATAGGCTTTAAAATACTTGCGATAGCATTTGCATTTATACTCTGGCTTGTGGTCTACAATCTCAATGACCCGGTCAAGACAAAGACATTTACCACAACAGTCACCGTCACAGGCCGTGATTCGGTTGTTGACAAGGGGCTATGGCCTACCATCAAGGATTCGGAAAAGACCATCAGCTTTTCGGTATCAGGCAAGAGAAGCTATCTGAACGAGCTTGATGATTCTGATTTTTACGCAAATGTCGACCTTGCAAATATCATAGTAGATAAGGATGATACGAATAAGGCAAGCGTAAAGGTAGATATTGGATGCACCAAGTACAGACATTCGATTACCTTCAACGGTGGAGACCATATGCTCCCGCTTTCGGTTGAAAAATATATGCAGAAGCAGTTTGAGGTAAAGGTATCATTGGATGGAAGTCTCTCAGGTGCGAAAGCACTGGGAAACAAGCCACAGGCAAATCCAAAGGTAGTAAAGATCGGAGGTCCTGAGTCCATTGTTTCAACTATAGCATCGGCCAATGTAAATATAAAGGTCGATGACAATACCATAATATCAGATAATCAGATAACTGATCGCGGTGATCTCACTCTGATTGATGATAATGGCGATGAGATAGATATATCAAAGCTTGATGTGGACAGCCAGTATCAGTCTATAGCAGTGACAGTTGATGTCCTAAGTACCAAGGAGGTGCCTATCAAGTGTACTACGACAGGCTCACCGGCAGGAGGAAAGAGCGTGCTCGGAGTAGAACTATCAGAGGAGTCTGTAATGCTCAAAGGTAATGCAGAAGCATTGAACAATATCACATCTATAGATGTGGGACCAATTGATATATCGGGCGCAACAGACGATATAAGTACATCTGTTGACCTGACAGGATATCTGCCGGATGGAGTTTTTATAGTGAACTCATCCAAGGCAAAGCTCAGTATAGATATAAAGATTGAAACAAATGCGACTTCAACCATGACGCTGAACAGTTCCAATATCACATATGACGGACTGGAAGAGGGATATACGCTTACATTTGTAACAGATAAGAGCAGTGTCATAGTAAGCGGCACCCAGTCTGATATAGATACACTTTCGGGAACTACACTGAAGGGTAAAATTGATGTGACAGGCCTTGGTACAGGTACACATACAGTGACGGTAAAGCCAAATCTGGATGAGACCAAGTACACATGGGGCGAGATAAAGGTTCAGATAGTTATCGGAAGGGAAGGTGACGGAGGCGGCACAACGGGAACTGATGGTACAGGAACAGCCTCGGGCTCAACAACAGGCGGTACAACATCAGGCGACACCGGCACAGGCGGTTCATCGTCATCGGGCAGCACATCGTCAGGAAACACCGGAAATAACGGCTCTGACAGTTCATCACATTGATAGATATATAACCGAAAAGAGGTAATAAAAGTGGTAGCACAAAAAATAATAATCAAGAATCCTACCGGATTACATTTACGTCCGGCCGGCAATCTCTGCAAAGAGGCAATGAAATTTAAATCAAAGGTAACATTTATATATGACGAGAAAAATGTAGCTAATGCAAAGAGTGTACTTTCAGTGCTTGGAGCATGCATAAAGTCAGGCGATGAGATAGAGCTTATCTGCAATGGCGAGGATGAGAGTGAGGCGCTTGAACATCTTATACAGTACATCAAGGATGGACTCGGAGAGTAGTACACAAGGAAAATGGTATACATGGAGAAACATATATGGAGAAGCTTTTAACCATAGTCGTTCCGGCTTACAATGTTGAAAAGTATATAAAGAACTGTCTTGACTCGTTTATAGATTTGTCTGTGCTCAGAAGTCTGGAGATACTCATAGTGGATGATGGTTCCACAGATTCCACAGCCAGCCTGGCACATACCTACGAGCAGAAATATCCATACAGCTTCAAGGTGCTCTCCAAGGAGAACGGAGGCCATGGATCTACCATCAACTATGCGATACCGCGCGCAACAGGAAAGTATTTCAAGGTGGTGGATGGTGATGACTGGCTGGACAAGAGCCTTTTGCCACAATTTGTACAGCTTTTGAAGCACACGCACTCGGATGTCATATCCAATGACTTCAACCTGGTGGATGATAGGACAAAGAAGGTCACAAAACGCAGAAAGGCAGTGTCCAACTCTTATCACTACAACAGGGAGTGGGGCTTTGCGGAGGCCGTCATGGACCCGCTGATCACTATACATTCCATGACCATCCGTACTGATGTATTGCAGAAGAATGATATTCGTATGGATGAGCACTGTTTCTACGAGGACCAGGAGTATATACTCTACCCTATACCATACTGCACAAGCATCACGTTTTCGCCCCTGCCGCTGTATCAGTACAGACTTGGAAGGAGTGGCCAGAGCGTGGACATAAAGATGATGATCAAGCGTCATGACCAGCACCTTAAGGTGCTTGATGCACTGTTTGAGTACAACAACGTGCATGGCAATCTGCAGACCTACAAGAAGCAGTACCTTGAGCGCGGCATAGCCGAGGCAGTCGATGATGAGTACCAGATATTTCTGGCAAAGGGCAATGATACAAGGAACGTTGAGCAGATGAAGAAGTTTGACGAGATGCTGCGTGAGGAGCACCCGGGAGTGTACCAGGCGTGCAGCAGGAAGAGCGTCTGGATGCTTAGAAAAACAGGTTTTAAGATATTTCCGATGGCAGCATGGGTCTATAGCAGACTGCGTGGTAATTAATTTCATGAATAGGCGTTAATGAGTATGCAATACTCTTTTTAATAATAGTAATCAGGACGGATAGAACAGTTAATGAGTAAAATATTATCAATCATAATACCAACATATAATGCAGAAAAGTTTCTGAATAAGGGCCTGTCGTCATTTCTGGTATGCAGGGATACAGATGCACAGACAGCACAGCACAACTGTAAAATGGCAACGGAGGGCCGCTTTGAGGAAATAGATATTGACAAGGCTATACTCGATAAGCTTGAGGTGATAGTCGTAAATGACGGCACACCTGACAAAAGTGTTGAAGTGGCGCAGAAATTTGTGGACTGGTATCCGGATACCTTTGTCATAGTAAATAAAACAAATGGTGGACACGGTTCTGCAATCAACACAGGCGTGGAGCATGTGAGAGGAAAGTATTTAAAGGTGGTCGATGCAGATGACTGGGTAGATACGCTTGCGCTAAAGCACCTGGTTGAATATCTCGAGCATGTAGATTCGGATGCGGTGATACAAAGCTTCAGGTATTATGACATATCAAAGGATGAGTACAGACCGGCAGATGTGAGTGTGCCTGATTTTACAGGAGAGTACAATTTAAAGGATATAGTAAATATGTGGGATGATGTATATGATGGTCTATCATTTCACGGAGTGATATATAACACAGGGTTCTATAAAGCACTTGGATATAAGCTTACAGAGCATGTATTTTACGAAGACCAGGAGTATGCAACTGTTCCGTTTTCGTATGCAAAAACTGTCAGATTTATTCAGGAAGAGTTGTATGTATACAGAGTTGGAGATGTAAATCAAAGTGTTTCAGCAGCAAGTCAGGTGAAGCGTCTTCCGGATTTGGAGCAGGTTATATTTAATGTACTTGAGGCAGAGAAGAGCTTTGCAAAAATGCCACAGGGTGGAAAGGAACACTTTATCAGAAAGACGTCGGGCATAATCACAAGCTATTATCAAATAGCTTTGATAAAAAATACCGACAGACAATCCGGCAGAGCGATAGTAGAGCAGTTTAACATGAAGCTTGCTCAAAAAAGTGCACTTATGTATGAGGCAGTACAGCGTAAATATAAAGTATTTTGGCTGTTTAATAAGCTGCATGTGAGCAACAGCTTTTACGAGAATCAATTTGCAAAGCTGCTTGAGTTTGCCAAAAGGGTTGGCAGAGCAGACAGACTATACAGAAAATAATACTGACTACCATTGTCAAATATGGTGACAGACAGCGATATAAGTGGAAATTAACATATAGAAACAGGAATTAGATAGGATATGGAAACAGAAAATAAAAAGATACTATCAATAATAATACCGACATATAATGCGGCAAAGTTTTTGGATAAAGGGTTATCATCATTTATTATTGATGATAACTTTCTTTTAAATATGCTGGACATTATTGTTGTGAATGACGGCTCTACCGATAATAGTGTGGAGATTGCACAAAAATATGTAAATAAATATCCTGACGTGTACCGGATACTGAATAAAGAAAATGGTGGTCATGGCTCGGCAATTAATGAAGGAGTAAAAATAATAAAAGGAAGCTATTTTAAGGTAGTAGACGCTGATGACTGGGTAAACACTGATGTGTTGAAAGAAACTATTTGTTATCTTAAAGATAATGAAAATAAACATGAGAATTTCGCAGATGCAGTGCTGATGAGCTATAGATCATATGTGCTGCAGAGAGAAAATACTGATGAGTATCCATACGACGATAAATATATAACAAAAAATGGTGGACCATATAATGCAGGATATGTGGACGAGCATCTGTATGATTTCTGGTGGGGGCTGAGTCTGCATGGGGTGATATATAATACGCAGTTTTATAGAAATACAGGACTGACACTCTCTGAGGGGGTATTTTACGAGGATCAGGAGTTTTCAATAATCCCAATGGCATATGCAGAAAGTATCTATGCATATGATAAGGCACTTTATGAGTATAGAGTCGGTGACGTAAATCAGAGCGTTTCGATAGAAAGCTCACTGAAGAGGCTTGACCATTATGAGAAGGTTATCATGAAATTGATTGAGGCAGGCCGGGATGCGGAGCACTTTAGTATAGGCGGAAAGCAGCTGTGGTTTGATAAAACAAGCAAATTTATCAACGATTATTTGCAGCTTTGCCTGATTAGAAACACTGATAAAAAACAGCTTAGAAAAAGGATGAAGCTGTTTGTCAGTCAAATCGAAAAAAAGAATACAGATTTGTATAAATTTGTAAATAAGAATTATAAAGTATTTTGTGCGTTGAATAAAATGCATATGAGCGATAGAGTATATCAGGATTATTTTATACGCCTGTTACATATTGTACGTCATTAGAAGCTTTTTGTTATCATAATGATGAATAATATGTCTAAATAATCGGAAAATATGTGACAAATCTCACTTGAGGCATATATAAGAAAGTGATAAAATATGGGGCTGTGAGAATAATATAAAATTAAGATAAAGAGGACAAAGATGAAGAAGAAAAATATAAAACTCCTGGTAGTTTTGGCCTGTGTGCTTATGGCGTTGGGAATGTCAGGCTGTGGAAAGAAAGCATATAAGACATTCCCTGAAAAGTACAAGCTTGCATCAGTTGATGTAGGTGGAATGACTGCTGACGAGGCAAAGAAAGCCATAAAGACTGCAGTAGGCAAGTATAAGATATCAGTGAAGCTTGACGATGCATCATTTGATATGACAGCAGAGGATTTAGGGCTTAAGTATAATGACAAAGCAAATCTTCAGGAACTGATAAATGCGGCCAATAAGGATAAGGAGCCGGAAAAGCAGGTGAAGCTTTTTAAAATGGACAAGTCTGATGAGCTGGAGACGGCTCTTGTAGACTCTTATATCACTGCAAAAACGCAGTCACAGTCTGATGCAACGGCTCAGAGTGATACGGATACAGACGCAAATGATGGCGAACAAAAGAAGACTGCGACAGACACACAGACCTTTGATATAAGATCAATTGTGCCATATCGTGCTACAATAGCCTACAATGCAGATGCAGGACAATTTGAGGGTGTTGACGGTGTATCGGGAGATGCACCTGTATATGACAATGCAGCTGCAAATCTGACAAGCGCTGTAAAGGAGCTGAAGGATAAGGTAGAGCTTACATCTGCAACAGGATATGTTGATGGAGAAAAGGCTGCGGACAGCGAGCAGGTAAAGAAGGCATTAAAAGAAGCCAATGCATATCTTGATGTGACAGTGACATGTAATTTCACACCGGCAACAGGTGAAGCTGCTACAGAGGCTGTAGGAAAGAATCAGATAGCTCAGTGGCTTATAGTGGGCAATGACGGGGGGTCAGTTTCGCTTGATGGTGAGAATATGGCTACATACTGTACAGAGCTTGCAAAAAAGCATGATGTGTCAAAGAAGAAAACAGGACAGTTTAAGACAACAGGCGGAAGTATAATAAATGTGCCTGTAGCATCATCAGGACAGACTGTAGATGGAAACAAGCTGTATGAGGCGATTGCTGAGGCAATAAATAATAAAAAGTCTGCAACAGTGGAAGCAGTTTACAGTGAGGCAAAGGAAGAAGAAACAGGTGAATATGTCACATATGGTGGCAATTACTGTGAAGTGGATCTTACCAACCAGATGGTATATGTATACAAGAATGGAGAGCTTGTTGTATCAAGTCAGTGTGTTACAGGATGTATTTCAAAAGGACACGGAACACCTACCGGAGTGTATTCTATTTTCTCAAGAGATAAGGATAGATACTTAAGGGGAGACGGATATAAGTCATGGGTTAATTTCTTTATACCATTCAATGGTGGAATTGGCTTCCATGATGCTTCGTGGAGAAGTACTTTCGGTGGAAATATCTACCTGTACAGCGGCAGCCATGGCTGCATAAATATGCCTTATTCAGCTGCAAAGAAGCTATATGAGAATGTAACATTAGATGAAAAAGTAATTGTATATGGTGGTGTTGACAAGGTGGCCGGTAAAGCACAGAGTCTTGGCGGAGCTGACTCTTATAATGTGACAGAGGGCGACGGAGCATTCAATCTCGGTGTGACAGCAGAGGATAATGCAAAGCTCACATACTCAAGTGATAATGAGGGTGTAGTGAGAGTGGATGAGAACGGTAATGTGACGATAGCAGGTGTCGGAACTGCAACAATCACTGTCAAGTCTGAGGCTACTACAAGCTATAAGGCCGGCAGCAAGACGATTACAATCACTGTAAATGCAAAGCCACAGCCAAACCAGACACCATCTGTGACAATAGGTTGCGGTAATAAAACTGTAACAGAGGGAGATGCACCATTTTCTCTGGGAGCAAGTGCTTCAAACGGAGCAGGGCTTTCTTACCAGTCAAGTGATACATCGATTGCATCGGTGGATGCTGCCGGAAATGTGACTATCCACAGGGCTGGTAGCGTACAGATTACAGCTATAGCAGGTGAAATGGCAGGCTGGAATAGCGCAAGCAGTTCAATAACCGTTACAGTAAATTCAAAACCACAGCCGGTGGCACCGACTGAACCATCAGAACAGCCACAGCGGAACTAGAACAGCAACAATAGAACAGGAACAAATAAAATATAGCAAATGAAAATACAACAAAGAAAAGTGCCGGAAACGGCACTTTTCTATTATATTGCATAATTATTTACAAAATATGACATATTCTTAATACTTTTTTTGTAACTTCTAAAAATAGACAAAAGAAATGAAGTGTAGTAATATAACATAGGATTAAACCGAAAAATAATGTTACAATTTGTAAAGGGTAGGAAAATGGAAAACAACGAACCAATAAGAGATCAGGAAATTGAAATCGATTTAGTAGCGCTGTTTCACGAATTAGTGAAGCACTGGAAGGCACTTGTGGCATCAATGGTGCTTCTTGCAGCAGTATTTGGATTATACTCCAAGATTACTTTTGTACCGGAGTATGAGGCATCTGCAGAGATGTATGTACTGACCAAGTCAACATCTATCACCAGTCTTGCTGATATTCAGGTAGGCTCGAGTCTGACAAACGACTATGAGTACGTTATCACAGGCAGGACAGTTTTATCACAGGTAATCGACAATCTGGATATGGACGAGACATACGAGCAGCTTAGCAAGAGGGTTTCAATAGAGAATCCGACAGATACACGTGTGCTCAAGATTGTAGTTACAGACACTGATTTGGAAGCTTCAAAGACAGTGGCAGATGAGATTGCAAAGGTTTCATCACAGTATATCGCTGACAATATGGATCAGTCACAGCCAAAGATTATCCAGACAGCATATGCTTCAAAGACACCGGTGAATAATAATATCCTTAAGAATACAGTTATAGGAGCTGTACTCGGACTGTTTCTTGCTACCGGCATAGTTGTACTTGGATATATGCTTGACGATACAATTTCCAATGCAGATGATATGGAGACCAGAACAGGCCTCAAGGTGCTTGCATCACTTCCTGTTGATGAGACAGAGTATGATGGAGCCAAGACAAAGAGAAGAAAAAAGAAGAAAACTCAATCATCTAAATCAGACGATAGCAAGAATAAGAAGAGGGCAGTTTAATGGAAACAGTAGTTATTAATCAGATAAAAGACCAGAGTTATACAATGAAGGAGTCTCTTCGAGCTCTTAAAACAAGCATCAGCTTTAGTGGAAAGGGTGTGAAGTCTATCCTTTTTACCAGCAGCGTGCCAAATGAGGGAAAGACAACCGTAGTTATGGATCTGGCCCGTTCGATGGCGGACTCTAAGAAGTCAGTCCTTATAGTAGATACCGATATGCGTAAGTCAGTCCTTGTAGGAAGACTCAGAGCGAAGGTGGAGAGCGGTGGAAAGATATACGGACTCTCACATTATCTCTCAGGTCAGGTATCTTTGGACAAAGTGATATATGCGACAAATATCAAGGGTGTGTTCATTCTTTTTGCAGGACATGAGGTACCAAATCCTACAGAGCTTCTTGAGACAGAGGAGTTTAAAGAGCTTATCGAGTTTGGAGAGAAGAACTTTGACTATGTGCTTGTCGATACTCCTCCTACAGGAGCTGCGATTGATGCGGCCGTAGTTGGAAAGAATGTAGACGGAGCAGTAATAGTTGCTGCCCAGAATGTTACAAGCAGCCGTGCAATCATTAATACAAAGCGTACACTTGAGGACTCGGGAGTCAAGATTCTTGGAGCTGTGCTCAATAAGTGCAGGTTTGAGGAGTCTAAGTATGGTCATTACTATGGAAACTATTATGGTAATTACTATGGCAATTATTATGGCAGAGATGAGGACGAAAAGTAACAGGCACAGACACATATGAATGACGGAGAATAGTGCAGATGAAGAAAAAGAAAAATATAATTATTACGGCAGTAATGATTGTACTTATTGCTATTATAGCGATAATACTTGTAAAGATTAACAGCAGTAATGTTAAGAATAAAGAAGCTAAAGGCATAAAGCCGGGTACAGAGGCAGTTAAGACAAAAGCTGATACTCAGGCTGAGGATGACAACACTACAGACAAATCAGGCATAGAGGAATTTGCACTATTTGGTGTTGACAGCCGCTCAGATCAGCTTGATAAAGGAACACGTTCCGATTCCATTATGGTAGTCAGGGTTGATCATGATGCTAAGAAAATCCGCATGGTATCTATTTTCAGAGACTGTATGATGAATATTGATGGTCATGGATACCAGAAGGTGACACATGCACATGCGTTTGGCGGACCGGAGCTTGCAGTGGATACACTTAACAAAAATCTGGACTTAGACATAAAGAATTATGTTACAGTCAATTTCAATACAGTCGGTGAAATTATAGATGAGGTAGGAGGCATTGTACAGGATATTGATGCTTCTGAGGCAAAGGTGATAAACGGATATATTGATGAGGTCAATAAGGTTCGTGGAACAAGCTCATCCCATATTGATTCAGCCGGCACATATACTCTTGATGGAACTCAGGCAGTTGCGTATTCCAGAATACGTTATACAGCAGGAGGAGACTATAAGCGTGCTGAAAGACAGAGAACAGTGCTGTTCAAGGTTTTTGAATCAGCTAAGCAGATGAATACAGCGGCAAAGATTAAGATGGTATCAGACCTGATTGGACATGTCAATACTAACTATAATACTGATGAGATTCTTTCAGTATTTAAAAATCTTGCAGACTATACAGTAGAGGATTCTACAGCATATCCACAGGTGTTCTATGGTGGAAAGGTTGATGGCGCATGGGTTGAGGTGCCTACTACACTTGCAGACATGGCTACAGGAGTGCATCAGTTCCTTGAAGGTGAGACAGGCTATACTCCTAGTGCAACTGTAAACGAATACAGCAGTGCATTATCAGGAAAAGTAAGCGGACCTAATAACGATTTAACAAATACAAATTTTGGGGATTAAATATGAACTTCAGACAAAATGGAGATAAGTACCTCATCACAATAGAAGTAATTGCATTGATAGTTGTGCTGGTATTTGGAGCAGTGCATTTTGTGATGCCGGGGAATAATGCGAATAAGAAAATAACAGAAAGCCAGCAGGAGACACAGAATCCTACTCAGGAGACGAATGGAACTCAGCAGGTACAAGCTGATGGACAGCAGGCAGCACCAGCATTTACTCCGTCAGATACTGTCAAGACAAAGCTGTCTTCTATGACAACGGAGGAAAAGGTAGCCCAGCTATTCATTACGAGACCTGAGGAGATTACAGGTGTATCACAGTTCACTCAGGCCGGTAACAAGACAAAGGCAGCTATTGGTACATATCCTCTTGGTGGTTTTGTTTTCAGACAGGAGAATTTCTCAGGTGAGGCTGCAGTTACAAAGATGATGAGCAGTCTGCAGTCATTTTCGCAGGAGCGACTGGGCGTGAATCTGTTTCTTGCAATTGATGAAGAAGGTGGAGAAAGACTTCCTCTTGCTTCAGCTAATGGATATGAGGCACAGCAGGCACCATCACAGCTTGGAGATGCTGACGCAGCGGGCAGCAGTGCAGGAAAGATAGGTTCATATATGGCTACCAATGGCCTTAATATGAATTTTGGGCCGACAGCAGATATAGCATATGGTGATAATGCAGATAACGATACATATGCATTTGGCAGCGAGTCAGCGACTGTAGGTGACTGTGTTGCAGCACAGGTAAGCAGCTATAATGGTGCAGGAATCAATTCTGTAGCAAAGAGCTTTCCCGGAAAAGGAAAGGCTACTACAGATTCGGCGACAGGAATGCTCTGGATGACAGATAAGCTGGAGGATCTTGAGGCATCTGATTTTGTGCCATATCAGAAGGCAATTGAAGCAGGTGTTCCGGCAGTCATGATGGGAAATGTGATTTGTCAGAGTGTGACAGGAGAGGAAACCACGCCATGCTCTACATCAGCAGGTGCCGTAAACTATATGAGAACTACCATGGGTTTTAATGGCCTTTTGATTACAGATGATTTATCAGACGCATCTCTTAATAAGGTATGTACACAGGATGAGGCGGCTGTGGCAGCTGTTAAGGCAGGAATGAGCATGCTTTATGTTTCAACAGGCTTTGAGAGCAGTTATAATGCAGTGTTGTCTGCAGTTAACAGTGGCGAGATACCGGCAGAAAAATTAGATGATGCAGTGGGAAGAATTCTAACAACAAAAGGAATTTAATATATGCAAATAAAAGTAAATCCGTTATACTATAGAGTATAGCGGATTTATGTTATATATTTTGTATATTTAAAGGAGAATTGTTGATATGTCAAATTGTTTCAATCCGGCAAATATTCTTTTGCCAAACGATTGTATAGATATGGAAAAATGGTCAGTTATTGCCTGTGACCAGTTCACAAGTCAGGCTGATTATTGGGATGCTGTGGAAAAGCATGTGGCTGATGCACCATCAACGCTTAATGTTGTGTTTCCTGAGATATATCTGGGAACAATTACGAAACAGGAGAATGATTGCAATTCGTCAGGGGATGGTGTCAAAAATGACAAAGAAACCGGCAGAAAAACAAAATATGCTTCAATGACGGATGATGAGAGAATCAAATATATTAATACCACTATGGAGACATATCTCACAGATGGAACCTTAAAGCAAGTGGTGGCAGATGGCTATGTGCTTGTTGAGCGTACTACGGAGTCAGGGGTGCGTCTTGGAATAGTAGGACTTATTGATCTGGATGACTATGATTTCGACCCGAAAAAGAAGACTCTCATCAGAGCAACAGAGGGAACAGTAATCTCACGTATACCTCCGAGAGTGAAAATAAGAGAGAATGCAGCTATTGAGCTGCCACACGTTATGCTGCTTGTTGATGATCCTATAGACAGACAAAAGATTGATGGATGCCAGGGTGCTATACAGGAAGATGCTGCAAATATAGCAGCTGTAAAGCATGGAATAATCGAGTATGTGTATGCCATCAGGGATACTCTTCGTAAGCTTTACGATACAGAGCTCATGCAGGGAGGCGGACATATCCGCGGCTATGCTATCGAGGGTGAGGCAGCAAAGCAGGTGACAGAGGCATTTGCAGCGAAACAGGAAAGCTGTGGAGGCTTTTTGTTTGCAGTAGGTGATGGAAACCATTCCCTTGCAACAGCGAAGACATGCTGGGAAAATATCAAAAAATCCGGAAAATTCACAGAGGAGCAGTTGAAAACTCATCCTGCAAGGCATGCTCTTGTGGAAATCTGTAATCTGCACAGTGAGGCGCTTGAGTTTAAGCCTATTCACAGACTGCTTACAAATGTTGATGTAAAGGATATGCTGTCGTTTTTCGAAGCTGAAATCACAAAACAAGGACTTGAGAGCGCTGAGGGTGATGAGATAGTATTTGAGTATGTTGAATCAGGCGCTACCTCAATAAAGAATTCCGGAATTAATATCACAAATAGAGGTGACCGCCTCCCGGTTGAGATACTCCAGGGTATTTTAGATAAGTATCTTGAGACACATGGCAATGTGGAAATAGACTATATCCATGGTGATGAGGCACTTCACGGACTGGTTAAGGAGACTAAGGGATGTGGAATTTTTCTTCAGTCGATAGACAAAAGCACATTGTTCCCTGCAATAAATGCGGGCGGGGTGCTGCCCAGAAAGACATTCTCAATTGGAGAAGCGAATGAGAAGAGATATTATATGGAGTGCCATAAGATATCTATGTAGCTTTGGTTTATATACATATGTTGGTTTTATTATATTTATAAACAATTGATTTTATGAAGTAGAATAATTTAACAAATAAGCTTATTTTACTACACAAACACATTTATTAAGTGTATAATATAAGAAAAATTTATTCACAAGGGGACGACAATGGGAAAATACTTTGGAACAGACGGCTTCCGTGGAGAGGCTAATGTCAATTTAACAGCAGAACACGCATATCAGATTGGTAGATTTTTAGGCTGGTATTATGGAGAGCTTAAGAAGCAGAAGCAGCTCGATGAGCCGGCAAAGATAGTAATAGGAAAGGATACAAGACGTTCAAGCTACATGTTTGAGTATTCACTTGTATCAGGACTTACAGCATCGGGAGCAGATGCATATCTATTACACGTTACCACAACTCCATCAGTGGCATATGTAGCAAGAACCGATGATTTTGACTGTGGTATCATGATTTCGGCAAGCCATAATCCATACTATGACAATGGAATCAAGCTTATCAACAGCAATGGAGAGAAGATGGATGAGGAGACAATTCTCCTTGTCGAGGACTATATAGACGGCAAGCTACGCCTGTTTGGTCAGGAGTGGAAGGAGTTGCCTTATGCACATAAGGATGCAATCGGATGTACAGTGGATTATGTGGCAGGCCGTAACCGTTACATGGGATACCTCATATCGCTTGGTGTCTACTCATTCAAGGGCATGAAGGTAGGTCTTGACTGTGCCAACGGAAGCTCATGGAACATGGCAAAGTCTATTTTTGAGGCACTCGGAGCAAAGTGCTATGTCATCAATAATGAGCCAAACGGTCTAAACATCAACAATAATGCTGGCTCTACACATATTGAGGGCTTACAGAAGTACGTGGTGGACAATGGCCTTGATGTAGGCTTCGCATACGATGGAGATGCAGACAGATGTCTCTGTGTAGATGAACTGGGCAATGTAATCACTGGAGACCATATCCTCTACATCTATGGAAAGTACATGAAAGAGAGAGGAAAGCTCGATAACAATACTGTTGTCACAACAGTTATGTCAAACTTTGGACTCTATAAGGCCCTTGATGAGCTTGGAATCGGCTATGCAAAGACTGCAGTAGGTGACAAATATGTATATGAGTACATGCAGCAGAACGGCTGCCGCATCGGCGGAGAGCAGTCAGGACATATCATCTTCTCTAAGTATGCATCAACAGGTGATGGTATCCTTACCAGCCTTAAGATGATGGAGGTCATGATGGCTAGGAAACAGAAGATGAGCCAGCTCTGTGAGGGGCTTAATATCTATCCACAGGTGCTTCAAAATGTGCGCGTAGCTGACAAGGCGGAAGCACTTGCCAATCCTGAGGTTCAGGCGGCTGTCGACCAGGTTACTGCAGAGCTTGGCGATACAGGACGTATACTTGTGCGTGAGTCGGGTACAGAGCCTGTTATCCGTGTCATGGTTGAGGCAGAGAGCGAGGAAATCTGTCAGAAATATGTGGATATGGTCGTTGCAAAATTAAAATAAAGGTTAATGCCAAAGATAATACACGTAATATACAAAAGCTGTGTGAGAATATCATGCAGCTTTTGCTGTTATGAGGGTTCATAAATGAGTGAATTAAGATAAATTAAGTGGATATAATTTAATCTGTAGAGAGAATAGTAATTAAATTCTGCCGGAGGAAATAGTCTATGCCTGAAATCTTAATTATTTTTATATTATGTGCCGGTATTATTGTAATTGGCATAATATTGTGTATAATTATTAAAGTGAGTCATATGTCTGATGACGAACAGAAAAAGGACGATGAACGACAGCTGGAGTTCATTCGTGCCTACAAGGAGCATAAAAAAGGACATTGAGTTTAAAGGATTATATAATAAGAGACATACAGGAAAAGTTCAAATATCTTCCGTCAGCGGTATATTTGGCTTTAATCTGCATTGCGATGTATATTTTTGTGTGTCTGCTGCGATATCTTTTCACAATGAGAGAGGTATCACAGGCAGATGAGAGAAGAAAAAAGATAGTGGGCAAAATCTGGCATATGCTGTTCTGCGGCACCTTTGTGGCCTATATGTATACGCTTATAATGATAGTGTATTATTCAAGGGAGCCGGGAAGCAGAACCGGCGTCGCCGATATGGTGCTGTGGAGCAATTGGGGCATGACACTTCAGATGCACGCTTATTTTATAGAAAATATAGTATTGTTTATACCATTTGGGCTTATATTTCCATTGGTTTTTAAAAATTGGATGAGATGGTTTACAATACCTGTTGGTGCTTTTATAAGCGCAGCAATTGAGTACACGCAGCTGGTTACCGGCAGGGGATATTGTCAGCTTGATGATTTTGTGACAAATACGGCAGGAGCAGCAATCGGATTTTTTATTTATTTGATATTATATGCAGGGTGGCTGGTATGGAAAAAAATAAGATAAGCATTGTGGTACCATGCTTTAACGAGAAAGAGGCTCTGCCTCTTTTTTATAATAAAATAACTCAGGTGTTTGATCAGATGAGTCAAGAGAGTGAGACAGCGGGATTGTACTATGAACTGATTATAGTGGATGACGGCTCTGTGGACGGGACACTCGATGTCGCAAAGGAGCTTGCCGTAAATGATTCCGGTGTGAAATACATATCATTTTCGCGTAATTTTGGCAAGGAGGCAGCCATGTATGCAGGCTTGCAGCATGCGGTGGGGGAATATGTTGCAATAATGGATGCAGATCTTCAGGATCCTCCGGAAATGCTTCCGAAGATGTATCAGGTCCTTAATAAAGAGGGTTATGATGCTGTCGGTACAAGGCGAGTGACACGCAAAGGTGAACCAGCGATTAGATCTTTTTTTGCCAGAAAGTTCTATAGGCTGATGAGTAAGATTTCAAAGGCAAATATGGTTGATGGGGCACGTGACTACAGGCTGATGAATAGGAAATATGTGGATGCTCTTTTATCGCTAAAAGAGTACAATAGGTTTTCAAAAGGACTGTTTGGATGGGTAGGCTTTAAGGTGAAGTGGCTTGAGTTTGAGAATGTAAACAGGGTGGCAGGTGAGACAAAGTGGTCATTCTGGCAGCTCTTTTTGTATAGCCTTGACGGAATAGTGGCATTTTCCAACGCGCCGCTATACATCGCATCCATAGCAGGAGTGTTCAGCTTTATTGTCGCAATAATTGCAATGCTCTTTATCATTATCAGGAGACTTGTATTCGGAGATCCGGTAGCCGGCTGGGCTTCGACTGTTGTTATCATACTTTTTATAGGTGGGATACAACTGCTTAGCATAGGCATTTTGGGACTTTATCTGTCGAAGCTATATCTCGAGGCAAAGGACAGACCGATATATTTAATAGGAGAATCAAATATAGAAAAACCTACAGAAAAAAATTAAGGCTTTCTTAAGATTTCTTAATTCGATAGCATATGACATTTTTTTCGAATGTTATGTGCTATAATTTTTTCGGCAACGTTTATTAATGCATGAAAGAGGACTAAGATGAAAAACGTACTGGAGTGGCTTGAGGCCACAGTAGAAAAATCCCCTGGCAAGCCTGCATTTTCGGATACTGAATGCAGCATTACGTTTGCGCAGGTGTATGATATAGCAAGAAATACAGGAGCATATCTGATAGAACAGCTTGGAGTAGACAGATCCCCTGTTGCAGTATTTGCCGGAAGAAAAATGGTGACACCGGCATACTTCCTGGGTGTGGTATATGCAGGCAGACCGTATGCACCGATTGATGCATCGCTTCCTGACAAGAGAATTGAGAAAATTCTTGAAAATCTGTGTCCAAGGGCTATTGTGGCTGACAGGGAAAGCCTTGAGCATGTGGAGAACATAGTGGATGAGCTGGCAAAGTCAGAAGGCTTCGATAGACCGCAGATATTTATTGCTGAGGATATATCGCGCTTCGAGCAGGTGGCGTGCGCTGATAGTAATTGTAAAATCAGTGAATCAGCAGAAGACGCTGTGACGGATAGTGAGAACGATATGCTCGCAACAGTCCGCAGGCAGATGTCCATGACAGACCCACTGTATATTATCTACACGTCAGGCTCCACCGGCAATCCGAAGGGAGTCATGACATCACATCTGTCACTTATGACATACATCAATGCATATTGTGATGTGATGCATATAGAGGAAAGTGATGTGCTGGGCAATCAGTCACCGCTTGATTATATTGCGGCAATAAGGGATATTTATCTGCCGCTAAAGACCGGTTGCAGCACAGCGATTATTCCAAAAGAGTATTTTATGGAGTCAAATGCCCTGTTTGATTACATGAATGATAAGAAGGTCAGCAGTGTCGGCTGGAGTGTTTCGGCATTTACCATCCTCACATCGCTTGGGGCCTTTGAGGAAGTAGGGCTTAAGAGTCTCAGAAAAATCTGCTTCTCAGGCTCAGTGATGCCGTGCAGGGTGCTTCGAAAATGGCAGGAAAATCTGCCGGAAGCGCATTTTGTGAACCAGTATGGGCCGACAGAGGCAACTGCTTCGTGCACGTATTATAGTGTGGATCATCTGGTGGAAGAGGACGAGGTGCTTCCTATAGGAAAAGCCTATGACAATTACAGGGTTTTCCTGATAGATGAGCATGGAAATGAGCCGGCTGTCGGAGAACAGGGCGAGATATGCGTATGTGGACCAATTCTGGCGCTGGGTTATTATAATGATCCGGAGAGGACAGCTGCGGCATTTACACTCAATCCACTCAACAAGGCTTATCCTGAGCGGATGTACCGCACCGGGGATTACGGAAGGCTCGATGAAGCCGGCATACTTCATTTCTGTGGACGTATGGACCGCCAGATAAAGCACATGGGACACCGTGTGGAGCTTGATGAGGTGGAGCATGCCGCCAATGTGGTAGAGGGAGTCGCAGAAAGCTGCGTTATATATAATAAAGCAAAAGAGGTGCTGATACTTTTCTACACAGGTGACTGTGACAGGAGAAGCCTTGCGCTGGCACTGAGGGACGAGCTCCCGGGCTTTATGGTGCCAAGGAAAATCAAGAAGCTGGAGCAGCTTCCCAAGCTTCCAAACGGAAAATATGATATGAAAAAACTGGAGGAAATGTAAAATGAGAGACACAATTTTAGAGATTTTAGAGGAATTAAGACCGGATGTGGATTTTGAGAAGGAGACAAAGCTCATCGATGACAAAATTCTTGAGTCATTTGATATAGTTTCACTCGTATCGGAGCTGACAGATGAGTTTGACATCACAATCAGACCAAAGGATCTGGTTCCTGAGAATTTCAACTCAGTAGATGCAATCGAGAAGCTTGTGAAAGAGCTTGTGGAGGAATAAAGCATATGATACAGACACCGTACTATGTATTTGATACGGACGAGTTTGCGAAAAGAGCAGCCATGATAAGGGCTGCTCTTGATTGTAAAGGAGGACGTAGGATACCACTTTGCTTTTCGATAAAGGCAAATCCGTTTCTGCTTCACAGGCTGCCGGAGGGCTTAGACCATGTGGAGGTGTGCAGCCCGGGAGAGCTTGAGATATGTATAGCACTAGGTGTGCAGCCGGAGAGCATCATATATTCAGGTGTGATGAAGGAAAAATGCGATATAGAGCGAGCAGTTTCATATGGCGCCGGCATACTGACCTGTGAAAGTATAAGACATGCGGCGCTGATATCAGAAGTGATGCTTGAATGTATGCCTGAAGGTGCGCATGAAACCGGATTTGTCAAAACGAAAGCACAGGTCATACTGCGCCTGACAAGTGGCAACCAGTTTGGCATGTCGCTTGATGATATTGAATATATCATTTCGCATCCGGATGAGTTTAAGGGCATTGCGGTAATGGGTATTCACTACTATTCCGGCACACAGAAGAGTCTTCGCAAAATAAATAAGGACTTGGAAAAAATAAAGTCTGCACTGACCGGATTAAAAGAAAAATACGGCTTTGAGCCACAGCTTGTAGAGTATGGCCCGGGACTTTGCGTGGAGTATTTTGAGGATGACTGGCAGGAAAAGGAAAAACAATCACTTGATGAGGCAGCAGAGGTGCTTAGAGAATTTGCTGTGGAATATCCGCTTGGCATTGAGATGGGACGATTCCTCGCAGCCTCATGCGGTAAATATTACACACAGGTAAAGGACTTAAAATCGACAGGCGATGCCAACTATGCGATTCTGGATGGAGGAATCCACCACCTGAATTACTTCGGGCAGAGGATGGCAATGCAGGTGCCACCGATTAGTATATATAGAGCTGCCGGTGTGGAATTAACACAATTGCCGGACATAGACTATACACTATGCGGAAGCCTCTGTACAGTGGCAGATGTGCTGGTACGCGAGGTGAAGCTTAAGAAGCTTGAGCTTGGTGATGTTCTTGAGTTTGGGCACTGTGGTGCGTACTCGGTGACAGAAGCACCGGCGCTCTTTCTGTCAAGACAGCTTCCGGCTATATATGCATATTCGAAGGAGTATGGATATGAGTGCCTGAGGGAGCATATTCCTGCGGCTGAGATAAATTTGGCCGGAAAAAAATTGTAAATAAAAGCGCCATGGTAAATTGCCATGGCGCTTTTGAATATGACATAAACAAAGCATTTTGTGGGAAGCCTGACTATTAGCCAAGCTCCTTATCACACATATCAAGTACAGAAGCAATGGTAGTATCCATATCATAGTACTTGTATTCACCGAGACGTCCACCGAATATAACACCGGTCTCCTTGTCGGCAAGCTCCTTGTACTTGGCATAGAGCTGTCCGTTTTTCTCATCGTTTACAGGGTAGTAAGGCTCATCGCCGGCCTTCCACTCAGAAGAGTACTCACGGCTGATAATAGTCTTTGGCAGGTCATTGCCATCCTCATCCTTGCCGAACTCGAACCACTTGTGCTCGATGATACGTGTCCATGGAGTCTCGCGGTCTGTATAGTTGACAGCGGCATTGCCCTGGAAGTTAGGAATATCGAGGGTCTCATTCTCAAAGCGCACTGAGCGGTACTCTAAAGTACCTAGCTTAAAGCCAAAGTATGCGTCAATCGGACCTGTATATACAACCTTGTCAGCAAGAGAATCAAGCTCAGCCTTGTGCTCAAGATAGTCGGTATTCAATCTGACCTCAATGCCGTCGAGCAGATTTTCAACCATCTTGGTGTAGCCACCGATTGGAATACCCTGATAAAGAGCGTTGAAGTAATTGTTGTCAAAGGTAAGTCTAACAGGAAGACGCTTTATGATGAAAGCCGGAAGCTCCTTACAATCACGGCCCCACTGTTTCTCAGTGTAGCCCTTCACGAGCTTCTCATAGATATCACGGCCAACGAGTGAGATAGCCTGCTCCTCGAGATTTTTAGGCTCACCGGTGATTTCCTTTTTCTGCTCCTCAATCTTTGCAGCAGCCTCCTCCGGTGTCACCACACCCCACATCTTGTTGAAGGTGTACATGTTAAATGGCATAGAGTAAAGCTCACCCTTGTAGTTTGCCACAGGGCTGTTTGTGAAACGGTTGAACTCAGCAAACTGTGTGATGTAGTTCCAGACCCTCTTGTCATTGGTGTGGAATATGTGGGCTCCGTACATGTGTACATTTATGCCCTCCTGCTTTTCGGTGTAAACATTTCCTGCTATGTTAGGACGCTTGTCCACAACAAGCACTGATTTGCCCTTGGCCTTTGCCTCATGGGCGAAGATGGCTCCGTAGAGACCGGAACCTACTACTATATAATTGTATTTCATTGTTTTCTCCCTGTTGCATATTGATATTATAATTATAAGTACATTTTCCGGAAAAACAAGCAGAAACAATGAAAATAAGTAAATATTAATAAATCCTGTATTAGAAAATTATGATATACTTAGATATAGGAAGTTCAAAAGTAAGAAAATAAGAGGAAAGGCAACGCAACGATGAAACTACCCGGCTACTACTCCTCAGGAGAATTTGCAAAAAAAGCGCATATTACAAAAAAGACCGTCAGGTACTATGACGAGCACAATATTTTAAAACCATCCTACGTAAACGAAAACGGAGCCAGATTCTATAATGATGACGACTTTGCGCGTCTACAGCAGATACTGTTCCTCAAATATCTGGGATTTTCCCTGGATGATATCAAGGAGATGACACTCAGAAACACGGACAGTAATGTCATGTCTGAGTCGCTTCACATGCAGCTTGGCCTCGTGGAGGAGAGGATAGAGCAGATGAAGCTTATGAAATCGGCATTGCAGGAGGCTTCAGAGGTAATAGACGAGGGGCGAAGCGTGGACTGGAGCCATATGCTGGAGCTGGTCAATATAAACGAGATGGAGCAAAAGCTAAAACAGCAGTACAGGGATGCTTCAAATATATCAGCCAGAATCAATCTGCACAGGGATTTCTCAATGAATCCGGTGAGCTGGTTTAGCTGGGTATTTGATGAGTGTAGCTTTTTTGAGGGGGAAAAGGTGCTCGAGGTGGGCTGCGGTGATGCCTCTCTCTGGACACAGAACATAGACAGGATACCGGCAGATATGCAGATAACCCTGACTGATATATCGTATGGCATGGTAAGGGATGCGACGAGAAATGTAGGCGCAGATGACAAGCGCTTCACATATGAGGTGATGGATGCCCACAGGCTGTATAAGCCGGATGCATCGTATGACTGCGTGATAGCAGACCATGTACTGTTCTATTGTGACAATCTGGATGCCGTGTGCAGTGAAATCCTAAGGGTGCTAAAGCCAGGTGGCGTGTTTGTGTGCAGTACATACAGCTCACGGCATATGAAGGAAATAAACGACCTGGTGCAGCAGTTTGATGACCGTATAGAGCTGTCAGCGGAAAGGCTGTATGAGCAATTTGGTAAAGAAAATGGTGAGGCAATACTTGGAAAATACTTTGGTGAGGTAAGCTGGCATGGATACGAGGATGAGCTTGTGGTAGAAAAAGCAGAGCCTGTGATAGAGTATGTGCTCTCGTGCCACGGCAACCAGAACAGGTATATTGTGGACCGCTATAAGGAATTTGCGGCATTTGTCAGAAAGAAGACAGAGGGAGGGTTCCATATCACAAAGGATGCAGGTGTATTTATTGCACGAAAATGATTCAAAAAACAGGATATTATAAGCATATATTTTGTGAAAAATGCTAAAAATATAAAAAAGTACTTGAAGGTGCCCTTGGGGCACCTTTTATAATGCAGGTAAATGATGAATCAGGTCAGTGGATTTTACAGACCGAAAGCATCAAATGCAGCACGTAGTTTCAGTTTGAAGGAGAACAACATGAAAGGTATTATATTAGCGGGAGGTTCAGGCACACGTCTTTACAATGGTAACATCAAAGCAGTTACTTCCAATTTATGACAAGCCAATGATCTACTATCCTATGTCAGTGCTTATGAATGCAGGCATCAGAGATATTCTGATCATTTCAACACCACAGGATACACCAAGATTCAAGGAGCTCTTAGGAGACGGACATCAGTTTGGTGTCAACCTCACCTACGAGGTACAGCCAAGCCCTGACGGACTTGCACAGGCATTTGTTATCGGTGAGAAATTCATCGGTGATGATACAGTAGCCATGGTTCTCGGAGACAACATCTTCGCAGGACACGGTCTCAACAAGAGACTCAAGGCTGCAGTTGAAAACGCAGAGAGTGGTAAGGGTGCCACAGTATTCGGATACTATGTAGATGACCCTGAGAGATTCGGTATCGTAGAGTTCGATAAAGAGGGAAAGGCTATTTCAATCGAGGAAAAGCCGGAGCATCCAAAGAGTAATTACTGTGTCACAGGTCTTTATTTCTACGACAACAACGTAGTAGAGTACGCAAAGAACCTTAAGCCATCAGCCAGAGGAGAGCTTGAGATAACAGACCTTAACAGAATCTATCTCGAGAAAAAGGCACTCAATGTAGAGCTTTTAGGACAGGGCTTCACATGGCTTGACACAGGAACACATGAGAGTCTTGTAGATGCCACAAACTTTGTCAAGACAGTCGAGACACATCAGCACCGCAAGATAGCATGTCTTGAGGAAATCGCTTACTTAAACGGCTGGATTACAAAGGATGAAGTATTAAAGACATATGAGCTCGTAAAGAAGAACCAGTACGGACAGTACTTAAAGGATGTACTTGATGGAAAATACCGCGAGCAACTGTACTAATTATAGTAAAATCGACATTGCGTTAGTTAGCTGGTAGATTAAGTTAATAGAAATAATTTAAATCCCGCTTGCAAAAAGCGGGAATCAGGAGGAAATCAAAATGACAATTATCGTAACAGGTGGAGCAGGATTTATCGGAAGCAACTTCGTATTTCATATGCTTAACAAATATGCGGATTATCGTATCGTATGCTTAGACTGTCTCACATATGCAGGAAATCTCTCAACACTTGAGCCTGTAATGGACAATCCAAACTTCCGTTTCGTAAAGGAGAGCATCACAGACCGTGACGCCGTATACAAATTATTTGAGGAAGAGCATCCTGATATGGTTGTAAACTTCGCAGCAGAGTCACACGTTGACCGTTCAATCGAGAACCCACAGGTATTCCTTGATACAAATATCATCGGAACATCAGTGCTTATGGACGCATGCCGCAAGTATGGTATTAAAAGATATCACCAGGTATCAACAGATGAGGTATACGGAGATCTGCCACTTGACCGCCCTGACCTTTTCTTCCATGAGGATACACCAATCCATACATCAAGCCCATATTCATCATCAAAGGCAGCAGCAGACTTACTCGTGCTTGCTTACCACCGCACATATGGACTTCCTGTAACAATCAGCCGTTGCTCAAACAACTACGGACCATACCATTTCCCGGAGAAGCTTATCCCTCTTATGATAGCAAATGCACTTAATGATAAGCCACTCCCGGTATACGGAACAGGCGAGAACGTGCGTGACTGGCTCTATGTAGAGGATCACTGCAAGGCAATCGACCTTATCATCCACAACGGACGTGTAGGAGAGGTTTACAACGTAGGTGGACACAATGAGAAGACAAACCTTGAAATCGTAAAGATTATCTGTAAGGAGCTCAACAAGCCTGAGAGCCTTATCACATTCGTAGGAGACCGTAAGGGCCATGATATGCGTTACGCAATCGACCCAACAAAGATCCACAATGAGCTCGGATGGCTTCCTGAGACCAAGTTTGAGGACGGAATCAAGAAGACAATCAAATGGTACCTTGACAATCGTGAGTGGTGGGAGACAATCATCAGTGGAGAGTACCAGAACTACTATGAGAAGATGTACGCGAATAGATAGTTATTATCGTTTGTCTGGTGGTTTTGCGCATATATGGTGATGTTAGTCACGATAATAATTAAGCATAAAGGAGACCCGAAATGAAAGTATTTGTTACAGGAGTTGCAGGTCAGCTCGGACACGACGTAATGAACGACCTTGCAGCACGCGGTTACGAAGGAATCGGAACAGATATAGCACCACAGTACAGCGGAGCAGATGATGGCACATCAGTTACAACTATGCCGTATGTATCACTTGACATCACAGACCGTGATGCAGTGGAAAAAACAATTACAGAGCTTAAGCCTGACGTGGTAGTACACTGTGCAGCATGGACAGCAGTAGATCTGGCCGAGGATGATGATAAAAAAGCAAAGGTGCATGCAATCAACGCAGATGGCACTCAGAATATAGCAGATGCCTGCAAGAAGATAGATGCCAAGATGGTATATATCAGCACAGACTATGTATTTGACGGACAGGGCACCACACCATGGCAGCCTGACTGCAAGGACTATGCACCGCTCAACGTATACGGACAGACAAAGCTCGATGGAGAGCTTGCAGTGGCAAATACTCTTGAGAAGTACTTTATCGTGCGTATAGCATGGGTATTTGGAGTGAACGGCAAGAACTTCATCAAGACAATGCTGAATGTCGGCAAGACACATGACAGGCTCACAGTAGTAAGTGACCAGATTGGTACACCGACATACACACTCGACCTTTCAAGACTGCTCGTAGATATGATAGAGACTGATAAATACGGTTACTATCATGCTACAAACGAGGGCGGATATATCAGCTGGTATGATTTCACAAAGGAAATTTTTAAGCAGGCAGTGGAGCTTGGTCATACAGAGTATTCAGAGGACAGACTCACAGTAATGCCTGTTACCACAGCAGAGTATGGTGTGTCAAAGGCAGCACGTCCGTTTAACAGCAGACTTGACAAGAGCAAGCTTGTAGAGAATGGATTTAAGCCGCTCCCTACATGGCAGGATGCGCTGCACAGATATTTGCAGGAGATTAACTTTTAGAAAGGACATAGAAATCATGGGACAGATTAAAGTACAGAAAAACGTAGGTGGAATCGAAGGACTTTGCATCATCGAGCCTACAGTACACGGAGACAACCGTGGATACTTTATGGAGACATACAATTCAAAGGACATGCAGGAGGCAGGCATTGACAGAGTATTCGTACAGGATAATCAGTCATGCTCCACAAAGGGAGTGCTCCGCGGACTTCATTTCCAAAAGGAATACCCACAGGCAAAGCTTGTGCGTGCAGTAAAAGGCTCAGTATTTGATGTGGCGGTAGACTTAAGAAGCAATTCAAAGACATACGGCAAGTGGTTCGGAGTAGAGCTCACAGAGGAGAACAAGAAGCAGTTCCTTATCCCGGAGGGCTTTGCACACGGATTTTTAGTACTCTCAGATGTAGCAGAGTTCTGCTACAAGGTTACAGATTTCGGGCATCTTGGAGACGAGGGCGGTCTTGCATGGAATGATCCTGCAATCGGCATCGAGTGGCCACAGCTTGTCGGAGAGTATCCGGGAAGCGCCGACGGAAGCGGATACACACTTGAGGATGGCACACCAATCAATTTAAGTGATAAGGATCAGAAGTGGGAGACACTGGAGAATACATTTAAGTTTTAATTGATATGATATATCATAATATTATAGCTTTCGACATTAATTGTCGGAAGCTATTTACGTTATAAAAGTCTTGACCTTAATCACTAATAGTTGTAAACTAAACAAAAAATTAATTGAGGAAAATATATGAAGTTAAAGCAAAGTAAAGTATTTAAGGCTGGCATAGGATATACTATAGGAAATGTCATGGTTAAAGGTATAAATTTTTTGGCTATTCCTATATTTAGTAGATTGTTAACTACGGAAGAGATGGGGTTGTATACGGTTTTTGCCGCATATGAAGCAGTCTTGTTCGTTTTTATTGGAATGGCTCTGCATAGCTCAATAAGAAGCGCAAAATATGAGTTTGAGGGTAAAATTGATGATTTTACATCATCAATTATGGGAATATATTGGATAAATTTAATAGTTGCCTTGTTTATTTCTATTGTTTTTAATAAAATATTGACAAAATTATTGGATCTTGATTTAGTTACATTGGTTATGCTTGTGATATACAGTTTTGGAATTGCGGTAGTTACTTTATATAATGCAAGAATTAGCTTGGATTATGAGTATAAAAAATACATTAAGGTTTCTTTAGCAAGCACAATTGGAAATGTAGGTCTTTCTTTAATATTAATTAAGACTATTTTTAATTCATCAAGAGGATTTGGAAGGGTACTTGGAATTACAATTTCCACTGTACTTGTTACAGTATATATTATATATGATTTATATAAACGTGCTCGACCGACATTTAGAAAAAAATATTGGAAGTTTGGAATAAAATACAGCTTGCCTATTATTCCACATGGAATATCACAGGTGTTGCTTGCCCAATTTGACAGAATAATGATTAATAAAATGATAGGAAAGTCTGAGGCTGGCATATATGGACTTGTTGGTAATATCAAATTGATTTTAGCTATTATATCAGATTCAATTTCTGAAGTGTGGATGACATGGTTTTATGAAAAGATGAAAAATAAAGAAATAGAAGCTGTCAGAAGTAGAGCAAGACAATTGTGTTATTTTTTCCTCATTATTGCTATTGGAGTAATGTCAATTTCACCAGAATTGGTTCTTATAATAGGCGGACAAAAATATGCAGTTGGAAAATATGTTGCAATCCCTATGATTTTAGATGCTTTTGTATTATTTATATATAATGTAATAGTTCCATCTGAATATTTTAAGCAAAAAACAAGTTTTATCATGTGGGGAACAATGAGTGCGGCGGTAATTAATATCATTACGAATTATATATTTATACAGAAATATGGCTTTATTGCGGCTGCATATACTACGCTGTTTGCATATATTTGTTATATGATATTACATCTTGTTATTTCTTATAGATTAATGAGATTTTCTATTATTCCAGTTAGCTGTATTGCATTATGTTTACTTAGTATTGTGATAATTGCAATAGTAGATCTTATATTTATTGATAATATATTTGTAAGATATTTGGTATGTTTTGCTGTGGTCATGTTTATTGGAATTAAGGTGCTGCCGGAGTTTGTTAAAGAGAACAGAAGAAAAGCAGAGTAAAAGTACAAAGTTCTTGACTATGTAATATGTTGGATGTAAACTAAAAAGGTTATTGTAAATATCGAGAATGTAGAAAGGCAGATTTTAGATGAATAGGGAACTGAGTTTGGAAGAGGTGCATAAAGAAACCTTAAATGTTTTAAAAAAAATAGATGAGATATGTGAGCACAATGATATTAAGTATTCAATTATGTATGGAACATTAATAGGATATATGAGACATAATGGGTTTATACCTTGGGATGATGATATGGATGTTTGCATGTTAAGACCTGAATATGATAAGTTTGTAGCATATTGTAATGAACATGAAGAAGAACTATATCCATTTAAGTTGATGTCAAAATATACAGCCGATGATTATCCTTTTAATTTACAAAGATTTTGTGATACCAGATTTAAGATGGTTAAAACGGATGGACTATCTGATGCGGGGATGGGATTATTTATAGACATTTATCCTTTAGATGCATTAGGAAATGTTAAGAATGGTGCTAAAAAACAAATAGAAAAAAAGAAAACATTTTGGATGCAGTGTGTTGGTTGTGCACAGAGTAAGAATATAATGGGAACAAATAAGAGTTTTGTTAAACGATTATTAAGATTTCCGGTTTACTTGTATTCACATGTGAAGGGGACTAAGTATTTTTTGGATAAGTTTGATGTGCTTACAAATAGCTATTCATATGAGGATAGCAAATATGTCGGGGATTTGATATGGGATAACTGTGTTACATATTATGAGAAGGAATGGTTCGAAGATGTTGAGGACATTATATTTGAAGGTGTAAAAACCAAAATTCCCGTTCAGGCTAAAAAGGTATTGGAAGAAGAATATGGAGACTATATGACTCCACCACCTGAAGAGGAGAGAGTTCCATATCATGAATATATAATATATAGAAAATAATGGTGATAATTGATGCTATTGATTGGTAATTATAAAACTTTTATTGAAAAATATAATAAAGAAGTCTTCTCTATTGTATATATTTTTCTACTTATACATTTCTTTTGGGGAACAACAATGATACAAATTCATTTGCCACGTTGTTATACATGGATTTGTTTGGTAGTGCTTCTGGGATATATTATAGGTAAAATATTAGTTGAACCAAATAGAAAATATCTGATTATTATGGCAACAATTGTTGCACCATTTATTATAAGTGGGCTTTTAAGTGGCTATCATGAATTAATGTATGTGGGTTTATTGATAGCAGCAGCAAAAGATATTCCAATTGATAGAATTTTAAAAGACTACCTAATGGTATGTATACCGTTTTTATTAATTACGATACTAGGAAGTCAAATAGGGATTGTTGAGAACCTAATATATCCAAGTCTATACAGGGGAAATAGGATTGCATATGGATTTTTATCACCTACGGATTTTTGTGCTCATGTTTTATTCATTATTTTAGTATTGTTTTCTGTGATAAAAAAGAAGAATTATTGGAAAATGGCTTTAATATCTGTTCTGATTGCAGCTTTTCTTTATTTTAGATGTGATGGTAGAACAACTGTTGCCAGTCTACTTATTTTCTTGACAGGAATAGCTATATGCTATATTATAAAAAAATGGGTTGGATTAAATAAGCGTATTGAATGGCTACTTGTAGATATCTGCGAGAGTTTTATTGTGATAGCTTCGTTTGTATTGGGATGGTTATATCAGCTTAATAATAAATATATTATTGGATTAAATGATGTGCTGTCGGATAGATTAAAGTATATTGCCCAGACTATGTCGACATATAATATCAAATTATGGGGGCAGTATATTGAGGAACACGGAAATGGTGGGTCTATTATTGCTAAAGATAATTATTTTTTTATAGACAATTCATTTGTAAGATGCATGTATGAGTATGGAGCTATTGTTTTTGTGCTGGTTATAGTGCTTATATTTATGGCTCAAAAAAAGATGCTGGATAATGAGAAATATATTATGTGTTTAGCATTTTTTATCGTGACTATAGCGTCATTTGCTGAACACCATCTCCTTGAAATTGCATATAATCCGTTTATTTTTTCTGTTTTTGCTTGTATGAGCAATAATGATAAAGTTATTATGGAAGAAAAGAGGATTTGTTAAATATGATTTCGGTTTGTGTTGCTGCTTTTAACGGCGAAAAATACATTGAGGAACAGATTTTATCTGTATTAAGAAATCTTGATTCTCAAGATGAAATAATTATTTCAGATGATGGTTCTTCTGATAGAACCAGAAGAATTGTTGATGATTTGGCTGAAAAGGATAGAAGAATTAGAATTATAGATGGTCCTCGAAAAGGACTGATTAAGAATTTTGAAAATGCAATAGTACATTCAAAAGGCGATATTATTTTTTTATGCGATCAGGATGATGTATGGAAAGATAATAAAGTTAAAACAGTACTAGATATTTTTGGAAATACGGATTGTACTTTGGTAATGCATGATGCATGCATTGTTGATGCTAATTTGAGAATTTCCGGTTGCTCTTTTTTTGAATTTAAAAAATGCAAAAAAGGGTATTGGAGAAACTTGATAAAAAATTCATATATAGGTTGCTGTATGGCTTTTAAACGAAGCATACTGGATTATGCAATTCCTTTTCCGGATAATATTCCAATGCATGATCAGTGGATTGGATTGTTGTCGGAAAGAGTTGGAAAAGTTGAGTTCTGTAACGAACAGCTTCTTTTATATAGAAGACATTCAAATAATGCATCAGAAATGACTCATTTACCTTTGGGTGAGATGGTTAAGAATAGAGCGATTATGCTGAAATGTATAAATAAAAGAATCAGGGAGAAGAAATGATATTAGCAGGTATAACATTATTCAATCCAGACGTTGCAAGACTAGAAGAGAATATATCATCAATTTATGGACAAGTTGATAGGGTAATATGTGTGGATAATGGTTCGGATAATATAAAGAGCATTGAGGATTGTGTATTAAAGAACTGGAAAAATATAACAATTATTAAGAATGGAAAAAATGAAGGCATTGCTAAAGCTTTGAATCAGATGTTTGAATTTGCCATTGAACAACAATACGAATATGTTTTGACTTTAGATCAAGACTCAGTATGCCCGGATAATATAATTGAAGAATATAATAAGTATTTAGATGAACATAAATTGGGTTCATTATGTCCACAGTGTGTTGATAGAAATTTCAAAAGTGAATTGAATAATGAAGATGTTATAGAGGTGGATAAGTGCATAACATCAGCTTCATTGGTGCCGGTTTCAGCTTGGAATGATGTTGGCGGATTTAATGAAGAACTTTTTATAGACTTTGTTGATCATGATTTTTGTGCTAAGCTTAAGGAACATGGGTATAGAATACTTCAGATTGGTAGTGTGAAGCTTAGCCATGAATTGGGAAAAGGAAAAAATTATAGTATTTTAGGCGTTAAATTTACTGCACTTAATCATTCAGCAATGAGAAAATATTATATGGTTAGAAATTGGATTTATTATATGAATGAACATAAAGATATAATAAATCTAAAGGCAGAAAAGAAATCATATAGATTATTTTTTTTTAAAACACTAATATTCGAAGATGATAAGTTGAAAAAAATGAAACAAATGCTAAAGGGTAGAAGAGACGGCATTGAATTAATAAGGAGAATTCATGAAATCAAGTAAAACAATCAAAATAGTAATGGAGATGATAACATATATTAGTTTAGTTTTGTATATGTTTGATGTTGTATTATTAGGAACAGGGGAACTGACAAAGAGCTTTGGAATTCAAAGTAGAATGATTTTTTTCGGAATATCGGTTTTAGCGGCAGTTGTCCTTATATTATTGGATTTGAAAAAATATTTGAATAATAAGTATTTAATAAGTGTACTTGTTTTCATGGTTGTTATATTTATAGCTGCTATTAGAGGCTTTGTTGGAAAACAAAACACAACAATACTTTTGTCTGATTTCAAAGGTTTTTTGAATTTTTTGATAGTTTTTCCAATGATGGCAGTTATGTATAAAAAAAATAGAGTGATTTCATTTTTGAAAATGTTATGTTTGTCACTTGGAGTTGTATCTGTGTTAGGTATTATTCTGGCATTTTATCTGCAGATGCCTTTAGAGATAAGACACTGGGCATATGATTTTTTTGATGGATATAATATATGCATGATTACAGAATTGACAGGAAGGGTGACTCGCATTTTTTTCAATTCTGGAAGCAGACTTTTTTTTGCTGGTTTTGCTTTAAGCATTGTATTTTCGTTAATAGAAAATAAACGTAAAATTATTTGGATATTTATTGCATCGTTAGATATTTTTGGTGTGTTTATTTCGTATACACGATCAGGCTACTTGGCATTTGCTATTGGAATATTTGCATTTGTAGTATTAATATTATTATTTTATAGAGACTTTTTTAAACCATTGGCTATAAGGGCATGTTTTGTTGCTGGAATAGTTGTTGTGTTAATTGGTACGGTTAGTGTCGCTGAAAAAGCAAATTTGGTTGATGTGGCCATAAATAGATGTTTATTTGCCGGAGCAGAAATAGAAGATAATGATACAAATGTTGACAAACCTTCTGATAATAAAAATGATAAAAATAATAAAAATGACAAATTAACAAACGAAAAAGCTGAAATTCAAAATTTAGCCATCAGAGAACAGAGAAAGACTTTAGCAATAGAAAATATAAAGAAACATCCATTCTTTGGCGGAGGATTGGGAGTATCCAATGATATAAATGATGGTTTTATTGAGTATTTTTATTTAGATATTTTAAGTAAAATAGGTTTTATAGGCTTTATAATTTTTATTATTCCTTTTTTATTTTCTGCTTTTGATACTATTATTTTGCGTGATGTATTTTGCAAAGAACAAAGATTATTAGCTTTGGCAGCACAGTTAGGCTGTTTGTTTGTTTTTGTTATATCATATTTTAATCCTTGCTTAAACTCAAGTGTTGGATTATTTATGTATTCATTGGCTCTTGTTTTAGCTATGCCGTGGGAAAATAAGAAACCAAAGACTGCTTATTTTATAAGTTCTACTAACCATTATAATGTGAGAACAGGAAAGTTTGTTAATGATTATATTAAAAAAGGTTATGATGTAATTTATGTAACCTCTGATTTTGATCATATGACCAAAAAGAGGTATTATTTTAATGAGTATAAAAATAGTAAGCAACTGCATGTAATCTCTTACAAAAAAAATTTATCAATAAGCAGGATATTGAGTCATCTGATGTTCAGTTACAAAACGTTTTACATGTTATTGGCTTGTAAACCAGAATTGGTGTATGTAGAAGTGCCAAATAATTCATTGGTAAAAAGTTCAGCAAAATATAAAAAGATTAATAATGCTGAGATTATTGTGGACGTTTTTGATATGTGGCCGGAATCTATGCCGGTTAAGACAAAGAATATGATTGTAAACTGGGGATTCGATATTTGGAGAAATTTCAGAAATAAGAATTTAAAATTTGCAGATCAAATATGGATTGAGTGTGATTATTATAGGGAGTTATTGTCGGCACAAAAGATTAACCTTCCAATGGAAACCAAATATTTGAAATTGAAAAATGCAGAAACAAGTATAGAAATGAAAGTATCAGAAGAAGAAATTGATTTATGCTATTTAGGTAGTATAAATAATATCATTGATATATCATTAATTGAAAAAATTGTTTCAGAGTTTGCGAAAAATAAAAGAACAAGAATCCATATAATTGGTGATGGTGAAAGAAAAGATGAATTTCTTGATATTCTGAAAAAAAATAGTATAGAAATCATTGATCATGGTAAAGTATATGAGATAGATAAATTGCAAGAGATTTTTGATCAGTGTTGGTTTGGAATTAATGTCTTACGAGAAGATTTAGCGATTGGAATTACAATGAAGTCTATTTCGTATTTTAGGGGCGGTCTTCCGATTATCAATACTGTTCAGGGTGATACAAGTAGATTTGTAGAAGAATGTAACATTGGAATAAATGTTGACCGACATGATGTCAAATCTTGTGTTTTAAGAATTCTTAATATAACAAAAGATGATTTGGCTTGTATGAAGAATAATACCAGAAACTTGTTTGAACAAAAATTTGCAGAATAGGATAAAAAACATGAAAAAATATTTTAAAAAAACAATGCAATCTATTATTTTTATATTGAAAGTCTTGTTATATTTATCATTACTGTTCAGTTTTCTCTTTCTGTTTTCGAGAAATAATTTTGCAGTTTTAAATATTTCAAGAACAATGGCAACTACAATTTTTACGTATGTATTTGTTGGGCTTTTAATGACAGCGATATATGGCAGATATGATATAGGTAGAAGAAAGAGTAAGCCGATAATTTATTCATTGGTATTAGCAACATTATTTACAGATTTTGTTGCATATATCCAGTTAATGATAATGAACACGATAACACCAAATGTTTCTGCCTTCAAGTTTTCTGATATAGGTACTTTGGCACTTGTAATTGTAGTCCATGTGGTTATTATTATTGTTTTTGTTCATATTGGTAATGGCATATTTTTCGCAATAAATGATCCTGAGAGCTGTTGTGTAATTACTACACAGGAATCAGACCTGTCAAAGCTTTCTTCTTCTGTAAAACGTTACAAAAAGCAGTATTGCATTAAAAGGGTAGTAGATTATAGAAGAAAAGATCTTTATGATATCATAAAAGATATGGATACAGTGTTTATATATGATATTCCTTCTGATAAGAAACCGGATATAATTAATTTCTGTTATGAGCGAATGATAAATATATATATAAATCCTGATGTATGCGATTTGGTTGAAAATGTATCAGAACATTATTTGCTGGATGATGTATCATTTCTTAATCACAATATCAGCAATATGACTTTTGAGCAGAGAGTGATAAAACGAATATTTGATATTATATTCTCTTTGATATTTGTGGTGATTAGTTCACCAATCTGGATTGTAAGTTCTATTGCAATAAAATTGGGAGATGGCGGAACCGTATTTTTTAAACAGAAGCGTGCAACACAATATGGAAGAGTGTTTTATGTTTATAAATTTAGAACAATGAAAGAACATGTTGAAAACCGATCTGCAACATCGGATGATGACAGAATAACAAAGGTGGGAAAGGTACTTAGAAAGACAAGACTTGACGAGGTACCTCAGCTGTTCAATATATTGAAGGGGGATATGAGCTTTGTTGGACCAAGACCTGAGATGCTTGAAAATGTGAAAAGCTATACAAGCGAATTGCCGGAGTTTAAATATAGACTGAGAGCAAAGGCGGGATTAACCGGATATGCTCAGATTGCCGGAAAATATAATACATCACCAAAGGATAAGCTTATACTTGATATGATGTATATTGAAAACTATAGTTTTAGAACAGATATCAAATTATTGTTCCAGACGGCTATTGTACTTCTCAAGAAGGATAGTACTGAGGGATTCCAAAAGGTGTCAGATTGCTTAGAGTGTGAAAAGACACCAGAGAATTTAATTGATTAAGACATTTTATAAAAATGGGTAATACTTGTAAGAAATTGTTGCAAGTTTTACCCATATAATATTTTACTAAAATTGAAGAGAAAATATTTTGTAATATTTTGTAATTTTTCAAAGAAATTACTTGCAATATCATAACATAAATACTAGTATTATATATATAAAATAAAAAAAGTCCAGCTAATAAATGTCAATAGTAAAATGAGAAAAAATCTATTTTATTTTCTGACTAAAAAAGGGCGGACTTTCCCCTTGGTGAAAATATCGTTTTTGAAAGATATTGATTCATTGGGTTCATAGTATTTTATGCAGCTATGTCGCATTTAGCAGAATTGTATTGTTTGATATGCTCCTGAGGAGCAATGATTTTGAATGGTTTGTTATCTCTGAGTATTGCAAATATCATATTGCATACCTTATGTGAAACAGCTCCCATTGCTACGAGCTTTGGTTTTGAGTCACATTTTTTGAGGTAGTACTCACGAAGAACTGGATTTTTAGCTTCTCTATTACGGGAGATACTGATGCTTTGTAAGGTTAACGTGTGAATAACACGTCTAGCTATGGCAGAACCACGCTTAGACATTTGAACCTTGGTGCCTTCAAATTTACCGGATTGCTTTACTGCTGGATCAAGACCAAAATAAGCGAAAAGTTGTTTGGGCTTTGAAAATGCTGAAAAGTCACCGATCTCACCCATAATGGATACAGCAGACAAGAAACCAGCACCTTTGAAAGTTTCAATCAAATGAATCTGCTTGACAAAGTCAGAATCTTCATTAGCATCAACAAGCTCGTGGAGTGATTCAAGAATGCTGTTGATTTCTTCATCATATTTACGTATGAAGCTGATATAAAGGCGAATACGCTTGATGTTGCTGTCTATGATGTAACCAAACTGATTTGCATCAGTTGCCGCCTGAATTATGGCATTATACTTATTTTGAGCATATGTAAGCCCAAATCGAGCTGTGGATTTGATGATATCAATAATCTCTTGCTTGTCTGCTTTAAGAAAAGCTGATGGAGAGGTATAAGTCTCCAATAATGTAAGAGAAGTGTTGATAGTAACCTTGGAAAAGATGCCAAGATACTGTGGAAACGCTATGCGTAATTCACCCTGAAGCTTATTCACATAGGCACTGCGATTATCCATTAAATCGTAGTATTCACGGCATAGGTTACGGCAGTTTAGAGCAAGATCTGAAGGCATAAGTGAAACCTTTAAATCAGGTTTCAAACCAACCAAAGCAGCTTTTTTAGAATCAAAACGATCATTATGTACTTTTCGTATGTTGATATTTGTGCTATTCTTAGTGATGATAGGATTAATAACCGAGCAGTTAAAACCCTTATCACGAAGATAGCAGAAGAGTGGGTAATGATAAATTCCCGTGGATTCGAGGAAAATGCGACTTTCCAAAGAATACAACTCTTCTGCTTCTTTTATTTTAGAAACAGCGGTTGTAAGGGAATCAATACTGTTATGTAGGATTTTGTAAGGTTTTCCTACGAATTGTTGGTTTGGAAGTGCTATAGACATCCATGAGAAATCAGCACCGACATCAATACCAACAGAGATGAATAGTTCATCAAGATTAAAAATAACTTTGTTTGACATGAGCAATAGCCCCTTTCTGATAGGAATCCATTTCCAATCTGGCAGGTACACAACCTAGCGTGTTATTCGGGTATGGCCTTCAGGCTCCCAACCAGCTAAAACATAAAACCCTGTCGAATGGACTAATTGACTTTATTGCAGGTATCAGTCACAGAAGTGACTTCCCAAGGAGGTGAACATTCTTTGTCCTATCCTAAGAGATAATACCTTATGTTTTATCTGGTGTCTATCAGGAACCGTCAGACATGATAATTATTATGGATAACATCTGATGAAGGAAGAATCCCTTCTTTTGTTATCTGATTTACAGAAACTTATTAACCAAGTAGTCTTGATTGACTACACCATTATTATACTAGGAGGTACTGTGTTTATGAAAAACAAATTCATAATGACAGCAGCAATTGTTACAGCAATGACGATGGTAACACCATCACTTGCAAGTGCAGCAGAGATTCAGCCTATAGCTTCTGAGACAGAGGCACCTTCAGAGACAGAGGCACCTGCAGAAACAGAGGTACCTGCAGAAGTTGAGACTCCAACAGAGAGTGAAACACAGGCAGTAGTTGCTACAGAGACAGATTCCGATGAGGAGCTTGCACAGGCTACTTCAGATGATGGAGCAACAAATGTTGAAAGAACTGGATGGTATGGACCAGAGGATGGATATCCTGATTATTGCTATAAATTTAATGATGGCTCTTGGGCATATAGTCAGTTTGTTTCTACAGAGACTGGAAAATTCTACTTTGATGCTAATGGCTATATGGTAAGAGGCTGGCAGAAAATTAATTCTTCATGGTATTATTTTGATGCTAATGGTTATATGCAGAAAGATTGGCAGGAAATCGGTGGCAAATGGTATTATTTCAGCCCTTATGATGGCTTTATGTATCGTAGCAGAGTAAGTGAGATTAATGGTACAATGCGTGCTTTTGCTCCTTCTGGTCAGATGATTCAGGGCTGGACTTGGGATGTATATACTGATAATGATGGTGATGTTACAGGAGATTGGTTTTATGCAAACCCAAATGGTACTGCATATGAAGATGGCTGGTTGGCACAAGATGGTGGCTGGTATTATATTAACACATATAGCGGCAGGATGTATTCAAAGGGAATGTATACTATTAATGACAAACGCTACAGATTTAAAAAAGATGGTAAGCTCATCATTGGATGGTATCAGACAGGAATATATTTAGATGACTGGTACTATACAAATGCAGATGGATCAGCGTATTCAGGATGGCTGCCATATGGCGGAAGCTGGTATTATTTTGATGATTGGGGAGATATGTATGGCGATCAATGGGTAGACCATAAATACTATATTGGATGCGATGGTAGAATGGTCTCAGGCTGGTATGATTGTAGTCAAAAATCAGCAAATTATTCATCGACTAGCTGGATGTATTTTAATGCTGATGGTACTAAATATGTAGGCTGGTTACCATATAATGGAAATTGGTATTATATTAGTGATAATGGTTATATGGTAGCAGATACTATTGATTATTGTGTAAGTCAGGATGCATTTAGAGATGAAAATGGAAATACTAATTGGACAGAGTATAATAAGGCTCGTAAGGCTTCACCACGATACGTATTTGATGCAAATGGTGTTATGGTTACAGGATGGTATCATGACATTCAAACTACAGGTGGTCAGATTACATACGATGAATGGTATTATTCAGACTCTGATGGAAAGTGTCATGACGGATGGCTTTTATACAACGGAGCTTGGTATTATTTCCGTAAAGGCGAAATGCTGAGAAATACATATACTCCTGATGGAAATTGGGTAGGGCTTGATGGTGTTTGGGCTTAACTCATAGTTTTATATATTAATTGCATAAAATATTTTTGAGAGGTCTATGTGGATAACATAGACCTCATTTAATATATAATCATTAGAATTTTGTATTTATTTGAGTGCAATACTGGATACTGGGGTATTATTTGAATCAAGATGGTACTCTAAGCTCATATGTGCTATAATGTTTTAAAAGTATAGGAAGGAAATAAAACAGTGAGAAAAAAAGTAACAAATAAAACTAAGAAGATTTTGGGAGCATTTGCCGTTGCAGGTATGCTTGCAATGAGTGTTAATTCTGTACAGGCAGCACAGGAGGAATATACAGCCGGATCATCAATGGGAAAGGAATATGATGAACTGGAACAGGCATATTCAGATGATGAGGTCTTAGCAACAGCATCCAATCAGGGGCATTGGGAAGTGAATTATGCAGGCTGGTGGTATCAGTATTCAGATGGAACATATCCACGTAGTTCCTGGGTAAATATTAGCAATAAATGGTATTATTTTGATGAAAATGGATATATGGTTACCGGATCACGCAATATTAATAATGCTTGGTATTATTTTGATGGAAGTGGAGAGATGCTTACAGGCTGGCAGTATTATTTAGGAGCTTGGTGGTACCATAAGCCATCCGGGGCATGGGTACAGTCCAACTATGCTAATGGGGCATTAGTCGGAATTGATGTATCATATTATCAAAAAGATATTGACTGGACTACTGTGAAAAATAGTGGTATCAACTATGCAATGCTGAGAGTTGCAGGCTACGATAAATCAAATCATCGTTTTACAGATAAAAGATTTAATGAATACGCTTCAAATGCAAATAAAGCAGGTATGCCTATTGGTGCATATATATATAGTAAAGCGAGAAACGTTAGTGATGCTGTTTCGGATGCAAGATACGTTGTAAGTGAGTTAAGGGGATATACAATCTCATATCCTGTAGCTATTGATTTGGAGGATTCTTCGCAGACGGATTTGTCTAAGGTGCAGCTTGGTGCTATTGCAAAAGCATTTTGTGATGAAATCAGGAGATATGGTTACACTCCTATGGTTTATTGCAATGAGAACTGGTATAAGAACTACATAGATGTAAGCCAGATTGCAGGAGAGGAATTGTGGATTGCAAGATATAATTCGCATTATGATACAAATATTAAAAGAGGTATATGGCAGTGTAGCTCTACAACCAGAATTCCGGGTATATCGGGAAATGTGGATTTGGATTTTGCATACAAGAATTATGAGAATCCGATTACAAGCGTCATAGGATATTGGAGCCTATATGGTAATGATTGGTATTTTATTGATGCAAATGGTCAGTATGTAACAGGCTGGCAGTTTATAAACGGAAACTGGTATTATTTTGCGGGAAATACAGTTATGACAACAGGCTGGCAATATGTAAACGGTAATTGGTACTACATGGATGCAAGTGGAGCTATGAAGACAGGTTGGCAGTACATAAATGGTAAATGGTATTTTTTGGAAAAGAGTGGAACCATGACTATGGGCTGGCAGTATATTAGTGGACACTGGTATTATATGGACTGGACCGGAATGATGACAACAGGTTGGCAGTATATAGGTGGACATTGGTACTATATGGACTGGACCGGAATAATGACAACAGGTTGGCAATATATAGGCGGACATTGGTATTATATGAATGCAGATGGAATAATGGTAACTGGCAGACATTATATTAATAAAAGATGGTATTATTTTAATGCAAATGGTGTATGGAATTAGAGACGAAGGGAGCTGTTATATTTATGAAGAAAAAAATAATAGTTTTATTAACGATTGCAATTCTGAGCTTATGTAATACCAGTGTTTTCGCTGAAGAGTCAGGTTACATATGGACACAAGGTGAAAGTGGTTTGTGGTATTATGTGGATACAGAAGGTAATTGTAAGACAGGTTGGCAGTACATAAATGGATGTTGGTACTATATGGATGTCAATGGTATTATGACAACAGGTTGGCAGTACATAAATAATCACTGGTATTATATGGATGCTAATGGGGCTATGACCATGGGCTGGCAATATATAAATGGCTACTGGTATTACATGGATGCTAATGGGGCTATGACAACAGGCTGGCAGTACATAAATGGTCAGTGGTATTATATGGATGTCAATGGTATTATGACAACGGGCTGGCAGTATATAGGTGGTCAGTGGTATTATATAGCTTCAAGTGGAGTGATGACAACGGGTTGGCAGTATATAAATGGCAACTGGTATCTCATGAATGGAAATGGAGCGATGACAACAGGCTGGCAGTATATATCTAATTTTTGGTATTATATGAATGGAAATGGGGTTATGCAGACCGGTTGGCAATCTATTAATGGCACATGGTATTATTTTAATGCGAGTGGAGATTGGGTTGATTTTTCAAGCATGAATTCGTATGCACAGGGATATTCAAGTTCAACAAAATATTTAATAATGGTGGACAGAAAAGCTTGTGTTGTAGGCATTTATTACGGAAGCAGAGGTAATTGGACTCAGCAATATGCATGGCCGTGTGCACCTGGAAAAGCAGCAACTCCGACTGTTGGAGGCGAATTTAATGTTGGCGGTAAGGGATACTATTTTGATTCCGGCAATTCAAGATGTTATTATTATACACAGTTTAAGGGAAATTATTTGTTCCATAGTGTGTTGTATAACAAAAATGGTACACTTCAGGATGGCAGAGTCGGAATTCCACTGTCTCATGGATGTGTAAGGCTTGAAATAGGGAACGCTAAATGGATATATGATAACATTCCGAGTGGAACACATGTAGTTGTTTATTAAAGGGAACATTTATTAAAATTTCTATTAGACAAAATAAAAATGATGAATTATATTTATTTTTATAAATTTGAGGGCATAACATGCAAACCAACACCACACGAGATAAAACAATTGATTTCATAAAGGGCATCCTTATTTTATTTGTGATTTTAGGTCACACTACATTGGGTCTGACAGACATGTACTCATTTGATGATACAATGAATGGTATTGCAAATGTAATATACAGCTTTCACATGCCTTGCTTTATCGCAGTTTCAGGCTTCTTATACAGTGAATATGTAGGGAATGCTTCACAAGGCATTTTTAGCCGGATAGGTCATAAAGCATTTAATATCCTGCTGCCGTACGTGATGATTTCAGTTATTTACTGGATTATTAAATTTGCCCTTTCAAATTTGATAAGGGAGCCGGTTGCCGTTAGCAGCCTGATAAGCATACCGTGGAAGCCGATAGAGTTTTTATGGTATTTATACGCGCTATTTCTCATATATTGTGTGGCGTATATGGCTGATTATGTGTTTGCGAGGCTTCTGCCACATTTTAATTATAAAATGGAGCTTTTATTTGTGCTGTTTTTAATAATTGCTTTCACATGCTATGGCAGCTTTCACTATGAGGGCTTTAACTACATAGCCGGCTTTCAGATGTACTTTTATCTGGGATGCCTGATTAAGAAGTGGCTTGATAAACTGGATAATAGATATGCTGTGCTGAGCCTTGCCGTTATGAGTGTGCTTGTAGAGGCGTCCGGCATAGTATTACAGGATGACATGAGCAGCAATCCCCTTTTCAGCAGTCTGTTTGAGCGGTTTACCGCCTGTATAGTGACAGTATTTATATTTGCAGTAAGCTATTTTTTATCAAGGTATTGTGATTTCCCTAAATGGTTACAGACTATCGGCCGGGATAGCATGCCGTTTTATGCGATGAATGTGATATTTGTAGGTGGAATCAGGATTATATTGAACAGGGCTGGTATAACCAATATGGCGCTGCAGTGTATATGTGGATTTGCAGGAAGCACTGCTATATGCTGGATTTTGTATGAGTGTATCATAAAGAAAATCAGGCTTATCGATTTTATATTCTACCCGGGTAAACAGCTCGATGTCAGAAAATGACAAATAGAAATCAGGGTGTTGTTTTTTAATACTAATCCGATATACTATATAGTGTTTACTGAAAAAATATCAAAATAAAGCGTTTCAATAGAAAAGGAAACACCATGAAATTTATTAAAATTCCTGCATTTGCAATAGTCCTCCTTTTGCTCATGCAAATAGTATCAAAGGCATTTATTGCCATTGACAGCAGCGATATCGAAAATATATATGGCTTTTACTCAGAACCAAAGAACAGTCTTGATATGGTCATGATTGGACCAAGTGAGGTATACACGGGCTATGCACCGGCGTTGGCGTGGGAGGAGTATGGCCTTAAGTCGTGCAATCTTTCAATAGGAGCTGTGCCATGCAATATGTACAAGTCCATCGTCACGGAGATTGTGAAGAGACAGAAGCCGAAGCTTCTTTTAATCAATGCTTCTGCATTTAGTTATTGCAATAGTAATCTGACTGATGAGGTTTATCTGAGAAAGTGGATTGATAATATGCCTATGTCACAGAACAAGCTTGACACGGTAAAGACTATTCCCAAAAATATCAATAATGATGATGAAAAGGTGAAGGATAATATATCGGATACCCTTTATTTTCCATTGGAGAAGTATCATGGCAACTGGAAGGCCCCTGAGGCAGTGTATACCTCATTTGTCACTCGTGCCTATATGAGGCTCAGTGGTGGAGGCTATCTGAAGGACTTTTATTCAAAAACAGGCATCACCGGAGGCCGTGACAATCTGGCAAATATCGGACAGCCTACTAAAGAAGCCTATGTGCTGACTGATGAATGCAGAGCATATCTTAAGGAGCTGCTTTCGTACTGCAATAAGCTTGGCATAGAGCATGTGCTGTTGCTGCAGCCACCTCATGAGACACAGGCTGCTGATAAGTCAGGGCTTGAGCAGATTGAAAGTATAACGAGGGAGTATGGATACGATTTTCTTGATCTGAGTACTGATTATGAGAGCATTGCAGGGATAGATGATTCACATGATTTCGCAGATTTTGAGCATCTGAATGCATATGGAGCCCAAAAGCTTTCGTCATATATTGGCAATCTGGTAGTAAACCAATATGGGATAAAGTCTGATACGACAGGTTCAGAGCTTTCAAGATGGGAAAAGTCCGTGAAGAGGACTAAAAAAGCTCTGAAAATGGCAAGAGAATATACTGACAGAAGAGAGGCACAGGTGGTTGGAGAGTATGAGGCAGCCAAATAAGTGAAGCTGCCGGGGAATTAAGCGTTGCAGAATGGTATTATTTAGTGGTATTTGATTCTGGCTTTGATGAGCCTTATGCCTTCACATACCATCTCGTCACGCATCAGTAAAAGCAGCACCATATAGATTATAAATCCGGTCACAATCATAATCATTGTGTGCATGAAGCTGACTGACAGCTTTGCATCCATGAGCAGCAGTACGATAAGCATACAGACTGCTGATACAAGATATTTCCACGATAAAGAAAATATTTTTGGTATACTTAGCTCATTTCGTATGAAGTAAAGCTGCACGGCAGTTATTATTACCTCCGAGATGACAGATGCTATGGCTGCACCGTATGAATAGAGCTGAGGTATGAGAATCATATTCATGACAAAATTGGCTACGGCTCCGATACATACTGAGCGTGTCAGCAGACCTTCACGCTTGGTAGTTACCAGATACTGTATACCGATTACATTGCTTAAACCTATAATCGGCAACAGTGTAGCCATTATCATGATGAGGTATGGCACCTTTTCATATCCAGGCCCGAAAAACCATGGCGAGAAATTGCGCGCGATGCCTATCAGGCCAAAGCACAGGGCAAGACCTATAAACCAGACGAATTGAAAGCTCTTATAAAGGAGGGCTTTTACTTCGTCTTTTTTATTTTCACTGAAGGCTCTTCCTATTCTTGGAAGCATCACAGTACCGAGTGATGTTACGAGCATGAGCACCATTTTGGATATCTTGTTGGCCTGCTCATAGTAGCCGTTTTCTGTCATGCTGCCGGTTATGTTGTTGAGCATGGTTTTGTCAAGCGCTGTGTATATGGTTGTCGCTATAGTTGGTACAAATAGTGTGAGAGTAGCCCTTAGATGAGAGAATGGCTTAAGCTCCTTAAGCTTTGGTCTGTCAACATATTGAGGCAGGTAAAACCAGATGGATATATTGGCAAAAAGCTCTAATAGACATACTCCTGCCACATATATGAGCAAATCACTCTCTGAGCGCACGGCGATGAAGATAAAAGCAATGTTTATGATTTTAAAAATCACGTTTCGACCGACTATTTTGCCAAATTCCTCAAGTCCCTGAAACAGCCAGGAGATATCAGAAGCAACTGATATCAGGTACACGGCTTCAATCAATAGCAGGTGCTTTTTGAGTGGTGAGTGCCCAAATGCAAGTGTGAATACCATATATGCGCAAAGACACACAATCACACTGATGACGGATAGAAGCTCTATCTCCCAGAAGGTTTTTGTGCGTTTCGCTCTGTCCTCCTGCAGGTATGATATTTCCCTGTTTCCGTAGTTTACAGTGCCCAGTGCGGCAAACATGATAAAGTATGATACCAGTGAGTAGGTATAGCTGTATGCACCTATTCCGTCTGCCTTAAGCACCCTCGAGAGGTACGGCGCTGTGATAAGCGGTGTAATCAGTGTGAGTATCTGGTAGCTCACATTATATATGTAGTTTAGTTTTATACTCTTGTTTTTTTGTGTTTTCTTTTTCATGCAGATATCATATCACATATTGACTTATTTTGGCTATGCAGTTATTATATAAAAATCGCAAATTAACATTACTATCAACTTACACGTATAAATTACGACAGGGGCTAAAGCCTGTCACATAGGTGGAGAAATGGATAATATTATAATACGAAACAGGAAAGAGGAGTTTAAGGAGCTTGTTTTATACACGTTTTTTGGCAATATGACCTTTGTGATCAGCATAGGCTCATATGCCATTTTTAATGTATTCTTTGGTATCAATGAGCTGATTGCGAACGCACTGGCATGGGTGTTTGCTGTTCTTTTTTCATATGTTACCAACAAGAAGTGGGTGTTTAAGGCTGCAACGCCCACCAAGACGGCATTTTTAGTACAGATGTTTGCTTTTTTCAGTGGCAGATTCATCACGCTTGTTATTGAAGAGACTATTATCTTTATTTTTATCACGCTTCTGGACTATCCTAGCATGTGGGTGAAGCTGGCAGCGCAGGTGGTTGTGGTGGTGCTCAACTATGTGATAAGCAAGCTGTTTGTTTTCAAAAATCGCTAAATGTGGTATATTTAATAAAATAATAAGAACTATAATAGTGTGTATATGGTATAATAAAACGTAAATTTAAACGCAGTTTATGAGAAGTTGATTTACATATGGATATAGAAGCTGCTTTTTGCAGTGTGGGACAGAAGGAGAAAATCCTGTATGAGTAATAGACTTGACATGAAAAAAGATACAAATAATCGAAAAGACAAAACAAAATACGATGGTCCGGAGAAGCCGGACGCATACATGGGCAATGACAAGCAATGGGTTTTCAGGGCATTGGTTCTTGCTTTTATTGATATGTGCATCATTGCAATCTCATTCTTTTTCGCTTTGATGATCAGGTTTGAGTTTTCATATTCACATATTCCGCTCTCGTTTTTGGAGGGTTATCTGCACATTGTGCCATTGTTTATGGTGATTTCACTTGTGGTGTTTTATATTTTCAGACTTTACCACAGTATATGGCGTTTTGCGAGCATCAATGAATTTATGCATATTATTGGTGCCTTTCTGGTGCTTGCGGTTGTGAGCGTTACTATTCATGAGGTGTATGAGATTAAGATGCCGTATGCCTTCTGGATTATCGGACTGATGCTCAGCTTTGCACTGTGCACAGCGTGTCGTTTTGCGTACAGATTTTTCAGGACAGGTCAGAAGATGCTTGAGCAGAGAGGCTCTGCAAACGGTGATGAGAAGGTCATGATTATAGGAGCCGGAAATGCGGGCAGGATGCTTATCAGGGAGCTTATCATGAGCTCACATCTGCACACAAAGGCCTGCTGCATCATAGATGACAATCCGGCGAAGCTGGGACGCTTTATAGACGGCGTGCCTATTGTCGGCAACAGAAATGACATTCCAGAGATGGTTGAGAAGTATGATATCACGAAAATTGTGTATGCTGTACCTTCTACATCCGGTAAGGACAGGAAGGATATACTCAATATTTGTAAGGATACCGGCTGTGATGTGTCTGTGGTTCCGGGAATCTATCAGATGGTGGACGGAAGAGTGTCGGTTTCCAATCTGCGTCCGGTAAGCATTGAGGATTTGCTGGGCAGAGATCCGGTTGTTGTGGATAATGACGGTATTCATTCATTTTTACAGGGCAAGGTGGTCATGGTTACAGGTGGCGGTGGCTCAATAGGTAGTGAGCTTTGCCGTCAGATAGCCAGGGAGGATCCGAAGCTTCTTATCATTTTTGATATTTACGAGAATAATGCATACGATATACAGCAGGAGCTGAAGCGCAAATATCCTTATGTAAGGGTGGAGACGCTGATTGGCTCGGTGCGCAATACTAACAGGCTGCACTATGTATTCCAGACATATCATCCGGAGATTATTTATCATGCGGCAGCACATAAGCATGTACCGCTGATGGAGGAAAGCCCGAATGAGGCAATAAAAAACAATGTGCTTGGCACATTAAAGCTCTCAAGGATTGCAGCAGAGTACCATGTGAAGAAGTTCGTGCTTATCTCTACGGATAAGGCGGTTAATCCAACCAATATCATGGGTGCATCAAAGCGTCTGTGTGAGATGGTTATACAGATGATGAACAGGCAGACGGAGACTGATTTTGTTGCTGTGCGTTTTGGAAATGTGCTTGGCAGCAATGGTAGTGTTATACCTCTGTTTAAGAAGCAGATAGAGGATGGCGGTCCTGTTACTGTGACGGACAAGCGTATTATCAGGTATTTTATGACAATTCCGGAGGCTGTGGCGCTTGTGCTGCAGGCAGGGCTCTATGCTCACGGAGGCGAGATTTTCGTGCTCGACATGGGAGAGCCGGTCAAGATTGATGATATGGCTAGGAACCTTATCAGGCTTTCAGGACTGGAGCCGGATGTGGATATTCAGATTGTATACACAGGTCTGCGTCCGGGCGAGAAGCTCTACGAGGAGATGCTGATGAGCGAGGAGGGTCTCAAGGAGACTCCGAACAAGCTGATTCATGTGGGTGAGCCTATTGAGATGGATGATGAGCTCTTTGAGAAGCAGCTTGAGATGCTCGAGAAGGCATGCACCTCAGAAGCAAAGGATATCAAGCAGATAGTGGCCTCTGTGGTCAAGACATATCATCCTGACCTGGAGAACTAAATATCTTTTGAAGCTTATAATATAGACTGTAAAAGCCGGATGTTTGGCATATTTTATGCCGGAAGCGAGGAACATAACTATGGAAAAGAGACAGATTTCATTTTCACCACCTGATATAACAGAGGCAGAGGTGTCAGCTGTTGCTGATGCACTGCGAAGCGGTTGGATTACAACAGGTCCAAGAACCAAGGAGTTTGAGAAGAGGATTGCTAAGCTATGCGGCACGGATAAGGCTGTAGCTCTTGGCTCTGCTACTGCGTGTCTTGAGTCGATACTCAGATTCCTGGGAATAGGTGCAGGTGATGAGGTCATCACAAGCGCATACACATATACTGCATCTGCAAGCCCTGCTGTGCATGTAGGTGCAGCGCTTAAGTTTATAGACGTAGCACCTGATTCATTTGAGATGGATTACGATGCCTTAGAAGCCGCTATTACAGAAAAGACAAAGGTTATCGTGCCGGTTGATATTGCAGGTGTGCCTTGCGACTATGACAGGATTTTTGATATTGTGGAGAGAAAGAAGGCTCTTTTTCATCCGTCAAATGATGTGCAGAGGGCAATCGGACGTGTGATTGTGGCGGCTGACTCAGCTCATGCTTTTGGTGCTTCTTACATGAGAGCAGGTGAGCGGATTATGTGTGGCAATGTAGCTGATTTTACAAGCTTTTCATTCCATGCGGTCAAGAATCTGACCACCGCAGAGGGAGGAGCACTCACATGGAGGCCTATAGAGGGCTTTGATGACGAGTATATCTACAAGCAGTTTATGCTGCTTTCACTCCACGGACAGACAAAGGATGCTTTCCACAAGAATGGTCTGGGCAACTGGGAGTATGATATTGTGGCTCCTTCGTATAAGTGCAATATGACTGATATCCAGGCTGCTATTGGTCTGGTACAGCTTGACAGATATGAGGGGCTTCTCAAGAGGCGCCGTGATATTATAGAGTGCTATGACGAGGCATTTAAGCCGCTTGGTCTCTTGACTGTGCCTCATTTTACAGACAGGCATACATCGAGCGGACATCTGTATCTGCTTCGTATACCGGGCATCGGTGTGGACAGGCGTAATGAGCTTATAGTGCAGATGGCGGAGCGAGGTATCGCCACAAATGTGCATTTCAAGCCGCTTCCGATGATGACTGCATATAAGAATATGGGCTTTGACATAGCCGATTTTCCAAACGCTTATCATCAGTATGAGAATGAGATTACACTTCCTCTCAACACAAAGCTTAGCGATGAGGATGTGGAGTATATAATTAATAATTTATTGGAGATTTTACATGAGTAGATGGAGAACATGGGGAGAGATTCCTACATTCATGAAAAATGATTTTACACTTAAATATTACAGGCATCTGAGCAGAAAGAGGACAAGCATGGTATTCAAACGCATTTTTGATGTGATTATGTCCGCTGTTCTTCTTGTGCTGCTTTCGCCTGTTATACTGGTCCTTGCTGTCTGGATAAAGGTGGATAGCAGAGGACCTGTTTTTTTCAGACAGGAGCGTATCACACAGTATGGCAGGAAGTTTCGCATATTCAAGTTCAGAACCATGGTGAATGATGCTGACAAAAAGGGTTCACTCGTGACTGTCGGTGGCGATTCAAGAATCACAAGAGTCGGTGCTGTCATCAGAAAGTACAGGCTGGATGAGATTCCGCAGCTCATAAATGTGCTATGTGGTGATATGAGCTTTGTTGGCACAAGGCCTGAGGTGGAGAAGTATGTCATGGCATATACACCTGCGATGATGGCGACACTTCTGATGCCTGCCGGAATCACCAGTGAGGCAAGCATCAGGTACAAGGATGAGGACAGGCTTCTTGAGGCTTCTGATGATGTGGATTACACATATATACACAAGGTGCTGCCGGGCAAGATGAGGTACAATCTTAAGTATCTTAAGAGATTTTCACTGATAAATGATATCAGACTGTGTATAGAGACTGTGCTTGCGGTGATACATTAGTCTGCTTGTCTGGGAGGATGATACTTATGAATAAAGTTAAATTTTCAGTATTACTGTCAATTTATTACAAGGAAAAGCCTGAGTATTTCAGGGAGTGTATGGAAAGCATATATTCGCAGACTGTTTTACCGGATGAGATAGTGCTGGTGGAGGATGGCCGGCTGACAGAGGAGCTTTATGAGGCAATCAGAGATTATGAATGCAGGCCTTCGGAAATAAGTTTTGTTACGGTAAAGCTTGAAAAAAACAGCGGGCTCGGTCTTGCACTTGCTGAAGGCATAAAGCATTGCTCTAATGAGCTTGTGGCCAGAATGGATACGGATGATATATGTGTGCCTGACCGGTTTGAGAGACAGCTGAATGCTTTTTCGGAAAATCCGGGGCTTGATATCATAGGCGGCTACATCAGCGAGTTTTCCGATGATACACGTAATATTTTATCGGAGAGGACAGTGCCTCTCGGAAATTATGTGATAAAGCAGTATCAGAGAAAGCGCGATGCGTTCAATCACATGACTGTGATGTACAAAAGGTCTGCGGTGCTTGCTGCAGGCAATTATCAGGACTGCCTGCTTATGGAGGATTCTCTTCTTTGGGCGAATATGATCAGAAATCACTGTCGTATGGCAAATATAGGTGAGACTCTTGTGTATGCCAGAACCGGTGATGATATGCTGAAGAGGCGTGGCGGCTTTGATTATTTCCTTAAATACAAGGCAGGAAGAAAGAGTATTTTAAAGACAGGGACCATAAGTGCGGCCGATTATTTTGTTACGGTTGCGGTACAGTTTGTTGTCTGTATGATGCCACTTTGGATGAGGAGCCTGGTGTTTAAAAAATTTTTAAGGAACTAAAACTTTTCAAATGCACGTTAATGTGGTAAAATCGGTATGGTTAACATTAATAGGCTTATTACTAGCTGACACAGGAGGTTAATATAAATGGATTTTAGAGCGGAGTACGAGAAATGGTGTACAGACCCATATTTTGATGAGGCTACAAAGGCAGAGCTTAAGGCTATCGCAGGTGATGATAAGGAGATAGAGGACAGATTCTATCGCACACTTGAGTTTGGTACAGCAGGTCTTCGTGGTGTAATAGGAGCCGGCACCAACAGGATGAATATATACACAGTCCGTCAGGCTACACAGGGACTGGCTAATTACATACTTTCTCAGGGAGAGGACGCAGTAAAGAGAGGCGTTGCAATCGCACATGATTCACGTAATATGCATGATGAGTTCACAGATGCCACAGCACTCTGTCTTGCAGCTAACGGAATCAAGACATATGTATTCCCACAGCTCGCACCTGTTCCGGAGCTGTCATACGCAGTAAGGACACTCGGTACAATAGCCGGTGTTGTTATCACAGCAAGCCACAATCCTCGTGAGTACAATGGATACAAGGTATACTGGGAGGATGGTGCACAGGTTACTCCACCTCATGATACAAGTATCATGGCTGAGGTGGCAAAGGTTACATCATTTGATCAGGTAAAGACTATGGACAAAGCTGCTGCTATTGAGGCTGGTCTTTACAATGTCATCTCTGATGAGGTTGAGGAGGGATATTTCGGAGAGCTCCGCAAGCTTTCTATCCATCCGGAGATTATCAAGGCTATGGCAAAGGATATCAAGATTGTTTACACACCACTCCACGGCACAGGTCTTCGCCCTGTACAGAGAGTGCTTAAGGATATGGGCTTTGAGAATGTATACATTGAGCCAAGCCAGGCAGTGCCTGACGGCAATTTTCCTACATGTCCTTATCCGAATCCTGAGAATCCTGATGCATGGAAGCTTGCACTTGAGCTGGCAAAGGAAAAGGATGCTGATATCGTTTTAGCAACTGACCCTGATGCCGACAGACTCGGTGTATACTGCAAGGATACAAAGACAGGTGAGTATGTGACATTTACAGGAAATATGTCAGCTATGCTTATCGGTGAGTACATTTTAAGCCAGAAGAGTGCCAATGGTACTCTGCCTGAGAATCCTGCATTTGTTGAGTCAATTGTTTCTACAGATATGGGTAAGGCAATTGCGGCAGCATATGGCGTAAAGCATATCGAGGTTTTAACAGGTTTCAAGTATATCGGAGAGCAGATGCTCAAATTTGAAAAAACCGGCTGCAACAATTATGTATTCGGTATGGAGGAGAGTTACGGATGTCTGCCGGGCACATATGCAAGGGACAAGGATGCTCCAGCAGCAGTTTGTATGCTGTGTGAGGTAGCTGCCTTCTACAAGTCACAGGGCAAGACTCTCTGGGATGGCATGATTGACATGTATGAGAAGTATGGCTACTACAGAGAGGGCATTTCCACAATGACCTTAAAGGGTATTGATGGTGCCGCACAGATAAATGAGATTATGACAAAGGCACGTGCTGCTGAGCCAAAGAAATTTGGTGATTATCAGGTGCTTGCTATCCGTGATTACAAGAATGACACAAGAAAAGATATGACAACAGGAAAGGTTGAGCCGACAGGTCTTCCTTCTTCTAATGTACTTTACTACGAACTTAACGATAACGCTTGGTGCTGTGTACGCCCTTCTGGTACAGAGCCTAAGATTAAATTCTATTTCGGAGTTAAAGGAGTGTCTCTTGAAGATTCACAGGCTAAGCTTGATGCTTTGTCAGCTGAGGTTCTCGGACAGTTTGAATAAGGACTATGATGAAAATATACATTTGCCCGGATTGTGGCTGGATACGGATGGTTTCAAGAAGGAAAGAGGTTGAATGCTTCAAGTGTGGCAGGCCGCAGATGCGTCTGACGAATCTGGAGTTTGGAAAGTATACTAATATGTCGGAGAAGGAGCGTCAGGACTACGCAGACGCGTGGCTTTACATTCATAGGAAAAAGGAAAAATAACATGGCAAAGAAGAGAAGAAGAAAAAAGAGAAGAAGTGGACGTAAGAAGATTATACTTTTTGTATTTGAAATCCTGTTGCTGTTAATTGTTCTGTTAGTGGTTTGGGCTTATAATAAGACACTCGGACAGGTTAAATATGAGGATGCGCTGACAGCTAGTGAGGCCGGAATCAATGAGGATATTGATGATGATGCTCTTGCCAATATGCATGGATATCTCAATGTAGCGTTGTTTGGTCTGGATAACAGAAGTAATGGTTCATACAATGAGGGGCATTCCGATTGTATCATGATCGCTAGTCTGAATTATGATACTAAGGAGGTTCAGCTTGTTTCTGTCTACAGAGATACGTATCTGCCTATAGGCAATGGAAAGTTTGCAAAGGCAAATGCAGCATATGCTAATGGTGGGGCAAAGAGAGCAGTAGCTATGCTTAATTCAAATTTGGATTTGAATATTACGAAGTATGTTTGTGTTGACTGGAAGGCTCTCGTAGATGCTATAGATGATATCGGAGGTCTTGATCTTGAGATTACTAAGGCGGAGATGAAGGAAATCAATTATCTGATTCCTGAGGTTGATTATACTACAGGATATAATACTCCTTATCTTGAGGGGGATGGTATGCAGCATCTTGATGGAACTCAGGCTACATGCTATGCACGTATCAGAAGCACCTCTGGTGATGATTTCTTAAGGGCATCCCGTCAGAGAATTGTGCTTCAGGCTATGCTTGACAAGGCTAAGCAGTCAGATTTAGGCTCGCTCACAGAGATGTGTAAGGATATCATGAGTCAGATAAGTACAAACTTTACAGCTACCGAGATATTACAGTATGCTTCTTATGTTACAAAGTTTCAGATGAAGGAGACAACAGGCTTCCCATTTGAGCTGACTACAATGAATCTTTCATCTACTGGGGATACAGTTATTCCAATTGATTTAGCACAGAATGTTTCCAAACTTCATCAGTTTCTGTTTAATGAGACTGATTATCAGCCAACTGAGACAGTTCAAAGTGTCAGTGACAAGATTGCTAAAAAAACAGGTGTTACGTCAAAGACTTCTGCATTTGATCTCTCACAGTACAATGATACTGTTGGTTCTGATGGAACCGAAGGGGCAAAGAAAAAGAATAAGGATAAGCAGGATTCATTAAAGAACAGTCAGTCGGAGTCTGAAAATAATTCTGGAACGAAATCATCATCAGATGATTCAGATGAGTAATTACCTGATGGTATTTATTTAGCTGTTATAAGCAATAAGTTTTATAAAACAATATTTATATGAACAATATATCCGGGGCCAATCAATAGATTGGTCCCACATAATTTAATATGATTAATAATGTAATAACCTATAACTAATGAATAGTTAATGGAAAATCAATGATTAAATAACAACTAAATTACAAGAACAAGGGAGAATTTATGAAACCGGAAATCAAAGAAAAAATCACGGCAACAAACCAGAAATACTTAAAGAAATTCTTAACAGAGGAAGCTCCGGCTAAGCTTGAGAGCCAGCTTGAGCACATGGACTGGTCATACCTTGATATGATTCACAATAAGGAGCAGCAGAGAGGTACATTTTCACCGCTTGCTGCTATGGAGCTTTCAGAGATAGAGGCAAATAAGGACAAATACCTTGCAACAGGTTTTGATGCTGTCAAGAATGGCAAGGTTGGTGCAATTCTTCTTGCCGGTGGACAGGGTACACGTCTTGGCTTTGACAAGGCTAAGGGCATGTTCAATATCGGAAAGACAAAGGAACTCTACATCTTTGAGCAGCTTGTCGCAAACCTCATGAAGGTTACAAATCAGACCGGTACATGGGTGCCTCTGTATGTTATGACAAGCGAGATAAATGATAGCATGACAAGAGAGTTCTTTGAAGAGCACGACTATTTTGGATACAACAAGGACTATGTGAAGTTTTTCGTGCAGGAGATGGTTCCGGCAGTTGATTTTGATGGAAATCTGCTCATGAAATCTGAGGATTCACTTGCCATGTCACCAAACGGAAACGGTGGATGGTTCAAGTCACTCATCAATGCCGGTCTTGACAAGGATTTGAAGGACAAAGATGTTGAGTGGCTCAATGTATTTGCTGTGGACAATGTGCTTCAGCAGATTGCAGATCCTGTATTTGTAGGTGCTACAATCGAGTCCGGCTGTGTCAGCGGTTCTAAGGTGGTCAGAAAGTGCGATCCATACGAGAGAGTCGGCGCTATGTGTCTTGAGAATGGCAAGCCTTCGATTGTTGAGTATTACGAGCTTACTCCTGAGATGGCAGAGGCAAAGAACGAGAATGGTTCATTGCAGTATGGCTTTGGTGTTATCTTAAACTATTTATTCCGCGTGGACAAGCTCATGGCTATCGCAGAGAAGAGTCTTCCACTTCATGTGGTAGAGAAGAAGGTACCTTACATTGATGAGAATGGTACAGAGCATAAGCCTGAGACTCCGAATGCATACAAGTTCGAGACACTCATCCTCGATATGGTATACATGATGGATAATAGCCTGCCATTTGAGGTAGACAGAGAGAAGGAGTTTGCACCTGTAAAGAATGCGACAGGTACAGATTCGGTTGAAACAGCGAGAGCTCTTCTTGAGAAGAACGGAATTGAAATTTAATATATGATTTATGGTAACTGTTCATTGGCAGGGATGTATTGATATTCTGCAATTTCTATTTATCGCAGACATAGAGGTGCATCTGCCGATGAGCAGTTATTTTTATAATCGCATAGTGGCCTGCAATGGGGAACATAGACTATAAATAGTTAACTGATTTATGAAAAAATAAATAATCCCGTCACAAATTAAACACAGATTGACAGTATACTTCTAATTGTAAACGAAAGGAGAAATTATTATGGATAACAATTATGGAAATATGAATGATACAAATAATACTAACAGTACAAATAACACAAACAACAATACAAACAATGTAAATTTCACAATGTCGGGTAATCCTTACAATCCGGATGAGTCACAGAAGGCTGCACAGACTAATAATACATCAGCTGAAAGCTATTCACAGAGCTACAATCCATATTCGCAGGCTTCTGCAGCAGGACAGCCAAATACAAATCAGTCATATGCAAACCAGCCTTATTCTAATCAGGCATACCAGCAAGGCAGCGCATATCAGAGTGGTCAGACGCAGAATACCCAGTATCAGAACGCACAGTATCAAAAGGCTGCAAAGACTAAGAAACAGAGAGCACCTAGAAAGCCTGGTGCATTTGGACCATTTGCAGCAAAGACAGTAGCGGCAGCTCTTATCTTCGGACTCGTCGGAGGTGGCGTTTTCACAGGAGTAAGCTATATTGGCACGAGAGCTATTTCAAATTCTTCTACTGCAAGTGCAAAGCTTACAACTACAACATCCGGTGGGACTAAGCAGACATCCTCAGGGGATGCAAAGGATCTGACAGATGTATCATCTATTGTCGATGAGGTTATGCCTAGCATCGTTGCTATCACAAATACAGGTACAGTCACCTACAACAGCTTTTTCGGAAAGCAGTCACAGCAGTCTCAGAGCTGTGGCTCAGGAATTATTGTGAGTGAGGATGATGATTATCTTTATATTGCTACAAACAATCATGTTGTGGCAGATTCAGAGGAGCTCACAGTACAGTTTGATGATGATTCAGTGGTAAAGGCAGAAATCAGAGGAACAGATCCGGATGACGATCTTGCAGTTGTACGTGTAAAGAAAGCAGACCTTGGAAAAGATACTTACTCAAATATCAAGATTGCAACAATCGGAGATTCTGATAGTGTAGCTGTTGGAAGTTCTGCAATTGCTATCGGTAATGCACTTGGATACGGACAGTCTGTCACAACAGGTATAGTAAGTGCGCTTAACAGAACTGTTACTACACAGGATTCACAGACAGGTGAGACTGTTACCAACAACAAGCTTATCCAGACAGATGCAGCAATAAACCCTGGAAACAGTGGTGGAGCACTCTTGAATGAAAATGGCGAGGTTATCGGTATAAACTCTGTAAAATATTCTTCAACTGAAGTTGAGGGTATCGGATATGCAATTCCTATGTCGGTTGCAAAGCCTATTATTGAGAGCCTTATCCAGGATGGAAAATATACTAATGAGAATCAGGCATACCTTGGTATCAAGGGTGGCGATGTTTCATCTGAGATGGTAGCCTATGGCTTCCCACAGGGTGTGTATGTTTCATCTGTTTCAGCTGGTTCAGGTGCCGCAAATGCCGGCTTACAGGAGGGAGATATCATCACTGCTGTTGACAGCACAAAGATTTCTTCTATGACAGAGCTGCAGTCAGCGTTAAAGAGCTACAAGGCCGGAGATAAGGTTACTCTTACTGTTGCCCGTCAGAGTGGCAGACAGTATGAAGAGAGCAAGGTTGAAGTAACCTTAAGCTCTGCAAAGGATATTCAGCAGTAAATAATTCATTTATATTTATGAGTACAAAAACGCGCCAGTGTGGCGCGTTTTTTGTTATGAAAAATATAGTTAAGGGTTGATTTTTTAAATAAAAAGGTGTAGTATTATGAATGTTCATAAAAATACAAGGAGAGACGAACATGAACAAACAGGAGAAAGATATACTGAACACGTTATATCATCAATCAGTTAACAATCAAAGAGAGATATCAGAGTTATCCGGTCATTCTCTGGGAGTTGTAAACAAATCAATAAAAGAATTGATGAATGAAGGTTATATAAATGAAAAATGTGCTGTTACGCCTAAGGCACTTAAAGAATTCAAAGAAAAGGCTCCTAAGAATGCAGTAATTCTGGCAGCTGGGTATGGAATGCGAATGGTGCCTATAAATACCGAGACTCCAAAAGGCCTTTTAGAGGTAAATGGGGAAGTTCTTATAGAACGGACTATCAGACAGCTTCATGAAGTGGGAATTTATGAGATATATGTAGTTGTCGGCTTTATGAAGGAGAGGTATGAGTATCTTATCGATGATTTTGGTGTAGAGCTCGTTGTCAATGAAGAGTATACGACTAAGAATAATCTATATTCAGTAAAGAAGGTTTTGAATCATTTATCAAATACATATATCATACCGTGTGATATATGGTGTGACAAGAATCCGTACCATCACCATGAATTATATTCCTGGTATATGGTCAGTGATTTGATTGATGATGACAGCACAGTGCGTGTTAATAGAAAAATGGAACTGGTTACCATACCGAAGGCTGCCGGCGGCAATGCTATGATAGGAATTAGCTATCTGCTTGATGATGATGCACAAATTGTCAAAGGCAGAATTGAAAAACTGTGTAGTAATTCGGCTAATGATGGTGCCTTCTGGGAGACTGCACTGTATGATAAGGACAGAATGTTTATTACTGCCAGGGTAGTGCATTCGTGGGATGTGGTTGAAATTAACACATATGAGCAGCTCAGAGAGATGGACAGCGATTCAAATCATCTGAAAACTGATGCAATACAGGTTATCTGCGATGCCTTATCTGTATCAGCAGACGATATTGTAGATATTACGGTATTGAAAAAGGGCATGACAAACCGCTCGTTCCTGTTCTCATGTAAAGGGAAAAAATACATCATGAGAATTCCGGGAGAGGGAACAGATCAGCTGATAAACAGACGTAATGAAGCAATGGTTTATAATACTATTGATGGCAGACATATATGTGATGATATCGCTTATATAAATCCGGATAATGGATATAAAATCACTGCGTTTTTAGAAAATGCGAGAGTATGTGATCCGGAAAATAATGATGATGTTTGTAAATGCATGAAGCGTCTCAGAGAATTTCATGATATGAAGCTTAAAGTAAATCATGAATTTGATATATTCGGTCAGCTTGAGTTTTATGAGAGCCTGTGGGATGGTTCGCCTTCTGCATACAGACATTACAGGCAGACTAAGGAAAATGTCCTTTCACTCAGACCGTATATAGAAGCTCATGTAAATGAAAAGGTTCTTACGCATATTGATGCTGTTCCGGATAATTTCCTTTTTGTTAAGAATGAAGATGGAAATGAGGACATCAGACTTATTGACTGGGAATATGCAGGAATGCAGGATCCGCACGTAGATATAGCCATGTTCTGCATATATTCCATGTATGACAGGGAGCATGTGGATAAGTTAATTGATGCATATTTCACAGAAGGGTGTTCAGCTGAAACCCGAATAAAGATTTATTGTTATATTGCAGTATGCGGACTTTTATGGAGTAACTGGTGTGAGTATAAGAGAAATCTGGGCGTTGATTTTGGTGAATATTCACTCAGACAGTACAGATATGCAAAGGATTATTACAAAGTAGTACAGGATGAAATGCAGAAATTGGAGGATAATTAAGAATGCATGAAGTAAAACGCGCGATTATTATGGCAGCAGGACTGGGAAATCGTATGAGACCGGTAACGCTTACTACTCCGAAGCCATTGGTAAGGGTGAATGGAAAGCGTATGATAGATACGGTTATTGAAGGCTTACATGATAATGGAATAACGGAGATTTATATTGTTGCCGGATATTTAAAGGAACAGTTTTATGAATTAGAAAATGAATATCCGGGAGTTACTATAATTGAAAATCCTTATTATGAAAGCTGTAATAATATTTCATCACTATATGTTGCAAGAGATCATATTGAGGATGCAATTATTCTTGATGGCGACCAGATTATATATAATCCTGAAATTCTATCAAAAGAATTCGAACGTTCGGGTTATAACAGTGTATGGACTGATGATAAAACAGATGAGTGGCTTCAGACAGTAGAAGATGGAATTGTAACATCCTGTAGCAGGAATGGTGGAAGTCATGGATGGCAGCTTTATAGCATCTCCAGATGGACTGCGGCAGATGGGCGCAAACTGAAAAAACATCTTGAAATGGAATTTGAGAACAAAAAAAATACTCAGATATACTGGGATGACGTTGCAATGTTCTGCTATCCGGATGAATATCAGCTTGGCATATATGAGATGCAAAAAGGCGATATTATTGAGATTGACAATTTGCAGGAGCTTGCTGAGATAGATAGCAGCTATAAGAAATATATGGAGGATTAGTTTTATGAAAGAGAAAAAAATTGATTGGATTATTACACTTGTGCCATTAGCAATAATTGTGGCATTGTGTATTCTATTTTTTGCATTACCTGAGCAGTCAAATGCCATACTCAGTCAGGTAAGATTTTTCTTTGGAGATACGTTTGGTATTTATTACCTGATTATAGGTTTAGGCATATTTTTGATATCGATATTTATAGCAGGCTCGAAGTATGGAGATATTGTTCTTGGAGAGCCGGATGAAAAACCAAAGTACTCATTCTTTTCATGGGGATGTATGATGTTTACATGTGGTCTGGCAGCAGATATTTTATTCTACTCATTTTCTGAGTGGATTATGTATGCAACCAATCCCCACATTAAGGAGCTTGGAAGTATACAGGAATGGGCCGGTGTATTTCCTTTGTTTCACTGGAGCTTTATTCCATGGGCGTTTTATCTTGTTTTAGCTGTTGCATTTGGTTTTATGCTTCATGTAAGGAAAAGAAACCGTCAGAAATATTCGGAAGCATGCAGACCTGTTCTTGGAAAACACACAGATGGTTTTGCAGGACGTATTATCGACCTGTTAGCTGTATTTGCGCTTTTAGCAGGAACAGCAACCACATTTAGTGTTGCCACACCTCTTATGGCAACAATTATTGGAGATGTGTTCCATATATCGCTTAGCAGAACAGCAATCAATATCATTATCCTTATAATTACATGTATAGTTTATACATATTCATTATTACATGGATTTAAGGGAATAAGCATTTTGGCAAAAGTCTGTATCTATTTCTTCTTTGGACTGCTTGCTATTGTACTGCTGTTTGGCGGTGAAACAAGATATATTCTTGAGACCGGGTTGTCATCTCTTGGCACTATGGTGCAGAATTTTATAGGATTATCTACGTATACCGATCCATTACGTAAAACCAACTTCCCTCAGGACTGGACCATATATTACTGGGCTTACTGGATGGTATGGTGTGTAGCAGCTCCTTTCTTTATTGGAAATATATCAAGAGGCAGAACTATCAGACAGACAATTCTTGGAGGATATGGATTTGGTGTTGGCTCTACGCTCATCAGCTTTATCATCTTAGGCAACTATTCGATGGGAAAACAGATGTCAGGAGCAGCAGATTTTATTGCGCAGTACAACAAGAGTGGTGATTTATATGAGTTGATAGTTACTATTCTTAAGACATTGCCATGTGCACCTTTGATAATGATAATAGTTTTAGTGACAATGATTGCTTTTTATGCTACATCATTTGATTCTATTGCTTTAACTGTATCATGTTACAGCTATAGGAAATTAGGGGAGGGTGAGCAACCGAACAAACTCATTCAGCTGATGTGGTGCATACTGCTTATACTTTTACCAATTGCTCTGTTATTTGCTGAGAGCTCTATGAGTAACTTGCAGTCTGTAAGTATAGTTGCTGCATTTCCGATAGGCATAGTTATTGTTTTGATAACAATCAGTTTTCTTAAAGATGCAAAAAAATATATGGGTGAATTAAAGAATAAACAGAAATAAAATAGTTCAATATATGTGTAAGAATGCTTCGCTACATGGTAGTAGGAGCATTCTTTTTTTGTAAAAAATAAATTTTATATTGACAATGTGTACACGAAATATTATTATAGATATGTTCACGAAAATAACTATTTCAAATAATATGAACAAACAGAGGATATCAATATGAATAAACAAAGATATTTGAAGAAAAGCATAAGTGTCTTAGTGTTTACAATTCCGGCACTTATTCCGTTATTTGTGTTTTGGGTATATCCAATTTGCAGATCATTGTGGATTAGCTTCACGGATTGGGATTATATGACACCTACGTATCATTTTGTATTTTTAAAAAATTATATATCATTATTTAAAGATACAAGATTTTATGAAGCTTTATTAAATACATTTATTTTTACAATAGGAACGCTCGTGCCAACAATAGCGATAGGACTTGTACTTGCGGTATTTCTGCAAAAACCATTTCCGGGAAGCGGAATTATAAAATTTGTTTTATTTTCACCCTGGATTACGCCTACGGTTGCCATATCAATTGTGTGGACATGGATTTTTCAACCGGACAAAGGCTTGGCAAATTTGGTATTATCTTTCCTTGGATTGCCTGGTTTGAAATGGATTAGTAGTTCGCAAACAGCAATGCTGTCAGTAATAATAGTTACGGTCTGGAAGAGTATAGGATATGCAATGATTTTTTATTTGTCTGCTTTAGAAAAGGTACCTGAAGCATTGTATGAAGCATGTGCACTTGATGGCGGCGGTAAATGGCATAAATTTAAATACATTACAATTCCAAATATTTCACCAACTACGTTCTTTTTGATGATAATAACTATGGTTAATTCGCTTCGGGCATATGACCAGATTCAAATTTTGACACAGGGTGGACCGAGTGGAAGCACTAGAACGCTATTGTATATGTACTATCAATTAGGATTTGAGGAATATAATATGGGGCAGGCAACAGCTGTTGCAGTTGTAATGATTATAATTACGGTTTTACTTTCAACGATTCAGTTTTACGGGTCTAAGAAATGGGTGAATTATTAGGAGTGTGTTTATGGTTAAGAAATATACGGTAAGAGACCGGATAGATACAATTGTAAAATGGATTATATTAATTATAGTCGGTGTTTTTACTGCGTTTCCGTTTTTATGGATGGTAGTCAGTGCGTTTAAAACAAAAGAAGAAATAATGGATACGAGTAAATTTTTGCCACAAAGTCTGCATTGGGAGAACTTTATAACAGTTATCTTTAATTCGCCGATACCAAGATATATTGTTAATAGTTTATTAATCTCATTAGCTATTGTATTTATTCAGATTATAACAGGAGCTTTGATTGCATATGCAATTGTGTTTATGAAATTTAAAGGTCGCGGCATTTTGTTTGGAATAATTATGGTGACTTACATGCTTCCAACTGCGGCAACATATATTCCAAGCTATATAATTCTTGCAAATCATCAGCTGCTTAATACATATACTGGATTGATTATCTCAAGTTCGGTTAGTATTTTTGGTATATTTTTATTAAGACAGGCATTTATGCAGGTGCCAAGTGCGATGGTAGAAGCAGCACAGATTGATGGAGCTTCGCATTTTAGAATATTGCACTTGGTTGTATTTCCTATGACTAAATCATCTTTTATTACATTTGGATTAATGAGCTTTATTGCTTCGTATAATAATTATATGTGGCCGTCTTTAATAACTAATGATTCTGATAAATATATGGTATCACAAGGCTTGAGGAGTTTTTTTATTGAAGGTGGTGCATACGGAACAGAGTGGTCACTTGTTATGGCTGCGAGTGCAGTGATTGTAATACCATTGTTGATTATGTTTGCTTTTGCACAAAAATGGTTTATAGATGGTATAGGTGGAGATACCGGAGTAAAAGGTTAAAAAGACAAAGATAGAAAGGACAAATTTGAAATGAAAAAAAGATTATTAGGTACATTAATGACAATTGCGATGTTGACAACTTCCTTGATGGGGTGTAGTACAGGTAATACTACATCAGAGAATAGTCAGGCACATGGAACTGAAAATATGAAAGGAAAGACAGAAGTAGATTTTTGGTATTCAGGCGGAAAGACGGCAGTAAAGGTCGTCCAGGATATTGTTGATGATTATAACAAATCTCAGGATAAATACTTTGTGAAAACAGTAACGCAGGCAGATTATTCTGAAACATATGAAAAATTACAGGCTGCTATTGCAGGAAATGTTGCTCCGGATGTTGCTTTGATTGAGAAAGATGCAGCACGAGTATTATCAGATAAAAAACTTGTTGAAGATTTGTCTGATAGAATAAAAAAAGATGAGAATTTTAATAATGACGATTATGTTTCAACTTTTTTTGAACAGGCAAAGGATGATAAAGGTAAAATATATGGTATTCCGGCATATGGAACAACCCAAGTACTTTATTATAACAAAAAAGCATTTGAGAATGCAGGGATTGATCCAAATAGCATAAAAACATGGCAGGATTTAAGCCGTGCAGCTTCTAAAATAAAAGATGATGGACAATTCATATATGGCTGGGAACCTATGTGGGGAGCAGATAATTTGATGGATGCGGCACTATCAAATGGCGGTACAATTTTCAGTGAAGATGGAAAAAAAGTTACTATAAATTCAGAGGAATGGATTGAAGCATGGGATGGATTTGGTAAATGGATTCATGATGATAAGACTATGGCAATCCATTCTGGTGGACAGGGCTGGGAATACTGGTACCAGACTATTGATGATGTTATTCAAAACAAGGCAGGTGGCTACACTGGTTCATCAGGAGATCAGGCAGATTTGGATTTCTCTATTGTAGGCGCAATTGAGCAGCCGGCATGGAAGAATGGTACTGAGTCAAAGCCTGTTGCCAGGGCATTAATATTAAGCATACTTGCAAAGTCTTCAGAGGAAAAACAGGCAGGAGCATATGATTTCATGAAGTATTTTACCAATGTTGAAAATCAAGTGAAATGGTCCATGTCGACCGGTTATGTACCGGTAAATAAAGGAGTGTTAAATGATGATGATTATATGAAGTATACTAATGAAAACCCTCAAGCACTTGTACCATATACTCAGGCAGAACATGGTTCAATTTATCCATATGATCCAACAAATGGCGTTGTAAAGGATGCATTGAAAATTGCAGCTGATAAGGTAGAAATAGATGGTGTGCCTGCAAAGGAAGCTTTGGATGAAGCACAAAAGACAGCACAAAAAGCCTTAGATGAGGTGTTGACTGACAAAAAATGATAAAATGTTGTATCCTTCATGTTCTAAGTACTAGACAAATTCCACAGAATATTAGATAATAGAAGCAAATTAGTTTTCATTTTGCATAGGAGGTCGGCATGAAGAAGAAAAAAATAGTTATTGCACTCGGGCATGATGCTCTTGGAACAACTCTTCCGGAGCAGCACGAGGCTACAAAGCATACAGCAAAGGCAGTTGCAGATTTTATCAGGGACGATTATGAGGTTGTTATCACACACAGTAACGGACCGCAGGTGGGCATGATTCACACCGCTATGTCTGAGTTTTGCAGGATTTATCCTGAGTATACAGCTACGCCTACAGCAGTCTGCTCTGCAATGAGTCAGGGATATATAGGATATGATTTACAGAATGCTATCCGTACAGAGCTTCTGGGCAGAGGCATTTACAAGACCGTTTCTACAATACTTACACAGGTGGTTGTTGACCCATATGATGAGGCTTTTTATCATCCGACAAAGATCATCGGCCGTGTTATGACAGAGGCTGAGGCTGAGGAAGAGGAGAAGAAGGGCAACCATGTGACACAGGTTGAGGGAGGCTACAGAAGAGTTGTGGCAGCGCCAAAGCCTGTTGATATAGTGGAAAAGGATGCTATCAAGGCTCTTGTTGATGCAGATCAGGTTGTTATCGCATGCGGCGGCGGCGGAATCCCTGTTTTAGCACAGGACAATAAGCTTCAGGGCGCAAGTGCTGTTATAGAGAAGGATCTTGCAGCAGGAAAGCTTGCAGATACTCTTGATGCTGACAGACTTGTTATACTTACAAGCGTTGACAAGGTGTGCCTGAACTACGGCAAGGAGGATGAGAAGCCGCTTGACACCATGACTGTCGAGGAGGCAAAGAAGTACCTTGCAGCAGGAGAGTTTGATGAGGGTACCATGGCTCCAAAGATTGAGGCTGCTATCGACTTTATCGGTGACTCTGCCATCCGTTCAGTGCTTATCACAAAGCTCAACAAAGAGGGCAAGACAGTTTCAGGTGGTATGGGCACTTTAATTACAAAGTAGAGCTTAATTGTTATAATTCACACATATCCCACACGTCTATATGCATTTTGCATGCCGGATGTGTGGGAAGTTTTATAAAAACAAGGTAACTATTCTAAGCTACTGAGAACAAGAAAAGTAAGATAGAAGGTAACACAAAATGAGTGAGAAAAGGCTTCAAAAGAGAGATGAAATCTCAGACGAGTACAAATGGAAGCTTGAGGATATGTATGAGACAGATGAGCTGTGGGAGGCTGAGTGTGAAAAAGCGTCACAGCTTGCAGAAAAGCTATCCGGACTTAAGGGACATCTGGCCGACAGTGCAGCGACGCTGCTTGATTTTTTTAAGAAGCAGGATGAGCTGTCTTATTATTTGGAGCGTATAGTGGTTTATGCGAATGAGCGCTCACATCAGGACACTGCTGTGTCGAAATATCAGGCATATGTGTCAAAGGCTGAGACGCTGACTGTTCAGGCATCAGGTGCGCTGGCATTTGCGAGTCCGGAGATTTTGCAGATAGATGATAAAAGGCTTGAGAGCTTTTACAGTGAGAGCAATGAGCTTGTGCACTATAAGCGTGCGATTGATGAGATAATGCGCCAGAAAGCGCATACCTTATCGGCTGCAGAGGAGAATATCCTGGCGCAGTGCGGTGAGATGGCTGCAGCACCGGAGAATATATTCAGCATGTTCAACAATGCGGATATCAAATTCCCGTATATCACTGATGTCGAGGGAAATAAAATCCGTATCACGCATGGCAATTTCATAGATTTTTTAAGTAGCAAGGACAGAAGCCTGCGCAAGCAGGTGTTCCGTGGAGTCTATGATTCGTACAAGAAGTGGAGCAATACTGTTTCCATGATGTACATCAGCAAGCTGAAAAATGACACTTTTTATGCAAGGGTAAGAAAATATGACAGTGCAAGGGCCATGTATTTATCCGATGGCGATATTCCGGAGAGTGTTTATGACAATCTGATTGAGACGGTTCACGCACATCTGCCGGCTCTGCACAGGTACATGGCACTTAGGAAGAAGCTTTTAGGTGTGGAGCATCTGCATATGTATGATTTGTTTGCACCGATTGTGGACAATGTACAGACCACCTACACCTATGATGAGGCGAAAAAGCTTGTGGCAAAGGCGCTTGAGCCTATGGGCGATGAGTATGTCAGCACACTTAAGGCGGGCATGGAGAGTGGCTGGATAGATGTATATGAGAATGAGAACAAGAGAAGCGGTGCGTATTCATGGGGCGCTTACGGCACTCATCCGTATGTGCTTTTGAACTATGCCGACAATCTGGACAGTGTGTTTACGCTGGCTCATGAGATGGGACATGCGATGCATACATACTATTCAAATGAGCATCAGAGCATCACCTACGCAGGATACCTGATTTTTGTGGCAGAGGTTGCATCCACCTGCAATGAGTCGCTTCTAATGCACTATATGCTTGAGCATTGTGAGGATGAGAATGAGAGAAAATATCTCATGACACATTTTCTGGACGGCTTCAGGACGACACTTTTCAGGCAGGCACAGTTTGCAGAGTTTGAGCATATAGCACACCGGAAAATGCAAAAGGGCGAGCCGGTTACAAAGGATGTGCTAAATGAGATATGGCATGAGCTGAATGTGCAGTACTACGGACCGGATATGCGCGTGGATGATGAGATATCATATGAGTGGATGCGCATACCGCATTTTTACACACCGTACTATGTATATCAGTACTCGACAGGCTATTCGGCAGCAGTTGCTTTTTCAAAAAAGATACTTGAGGAGGGAAAGCCTGCTGTGGACAAGTATATAGGAAATTTCCTGTGCGGTGGATGCTCGAAGAATCCAATCGAGCTGCTAAAGAGTGCCGGTGTCGATATGAGCACACCAAAGCCTGTGGATGATGCACTCAATGTATTTGAGGATTATCTGAAGCAGTTTGAGACAGCAACTAAGTAAGGAGAAACATTTTTATGGAAAGAATTAAAAGCTTTACAATCAATCATAATATTCTTAAACCTGGATTTTATATTTCAAGAAAAGACGGAGAAATCGTCACATACGACCTTCGTACAAGAAAACCTAATGCAGGCGATTATATGTCCAATTCAGCTATGCACTCAGTGGAGCATATGTTTGCAACATGTGTGAGAAACTCTGAGATTGCAGATGATGTGGTATATTTTGGACCGATGGGCTGTCAGACAGGCTTCTATCTCGTTGTGAGGAATGTCGAGCCGGGGAAGGTTTTTGAAATCACCAAAGAGGTCTTAAAGCAGATACTTGAGTATGATGGACCGGTGTTTGGTGCATCAGCCATAGAGTGCGGACATTACGAGAATCTGTCACTTGACGAGGCAAAGAAGGAGTGCCGTGCATATCTTAAGGTGCTTGAGAGCCAGACAAATATGGAGTTTACTTATCCACAGTAAACAGAATGGAGAAATAAAATGACAATAGGTGTAATTGGTGCAATGCAGATGGAGGTCGATGACTTAAAGGCTCAGATGACAGACACACAGACAGAGGTTTACAGTGGAGTGGAGTTTGTTGAGGGTAAAATCGGTGATCAGTATGTTGTTGCGGCAAAATGCGGAATAGGAAAGGTTTTTGCGGCAATATGTGCAGAGGCCATGATTTTGAAATATGATGTAGATATGATTGTCAATATCGGAGTGGCAGGAACTTTGACAAAGGACTTAAATGTGCTTGACGTGGCAGTAGCCACAAATGTGCTGCAGCACGATATGGATACATCGCCAATCGGAGACCCGAAGGGACTTCTTTCAGGCATCAATATGATTCTGCTTCCGGCAGATACAAAAATGGTGGAGCTCATGTGCTCATGCTTAGCTGACAGGAATATCCACTACAAAAAGGGCAATATCGCAACAGGAGATCAGTTTATTGCCACAAAGGAGCAGAAGGATTATATTTCGAATACCTTTGATGCAATCGCAGCAGAGATGGAGGGAGGCAGCATAGGTCATGTGTGCTATGTGAACAATGTGCCATTTGCCATTCTTCGCTCAATATCAGACGGCGACGGCGGCGAGACAGACTACCAGACCTTTGCGGAAAAGGCTGCGCATCAGTCGATTGAGGTAGTGCTTGAGTTTATCGGAAGGGCAGAAGAACTGAAATAGAGTTATTTCATTATTCATAATTTGTGATAATAAAGAATAGTATATAGCATGAGTGAATACAGAGCATACATGCAAAATACAAAACTACATAATGGGACAAAACGAAAGAAACGTCGACACAGATTCCTTTTTGGAGTGCTGCTGTCGGCGCTTCTTATTACAGGCGCTTTATATGGCAGAGAGTATGACATATCACAGCTGAAAAATATAGAGGTGATGGAGACACTTAGCAGTGCTGTGAGTCAGTTCGGGGACAGAAAGCTGCCTGTATATTCGGTTCAGACAACAGAAAAAAAGATAGCCCTTTCATTTGACTGTGCCTGGGGAGCAGAGGATTTTGACAGTATGATGGAGACACTTGACAAGCACAACGTAAAGGCTACATTTTTTATGACAGGAGGGTTTGTGAGTGATAACCCTGAATGTGTAAAGACGCTGGTTGAAAAAGGGCATGAGCCCGGAAATCACAGTGAGCACCACTATGATATGGCAACAATCACGGCAGGCGAGATGAAGACGGAGATAATGGATGTACACAAAAAGGTCAAGGAGCTGACCGGAAAGGATATGAAGGTATTCAGACCGCCATACGGCTCGTACAACAATGAACTGATTGACACAGTGTATGGCTGTGACTATTATCCAATCCAGTGGGATGTGGATTCACTCGACTGGAAAAACTATGGTATGCAAAACATTATAGATACAGTGTGCAATCACAAAAGCCTGGATTGTGGCTCGATAATACTCTGCCATCTTGGCGCCAAATACACCTCGCAGGCACTCGATGAGATGCTCACGAAGCTGCAGGACATGGGCTATGAGATAGTTCCGGTATCAAAGCTGATCATGACTGAAGGCTATCATATGGATGCAAACGGTATGCAGATCAAGGACTGAGCAATTTCATAAATCAATATTTTAGTCAATATTTAGTCAATAATTTAGCCCCTTACGATATTGTTATTTACAGACAAGTGTGTTAAACTAAAACTATATTTTAAAGAAGCTGTGAGACAGCTATGGGGGTAAATTATATGACAGATACAGGTTTTTTAGTAGCATTCTTTATAGTTATTTTTTTAGTTATCATCTTTGCACTTGTCGCTGTAATCGGAGCTGTTACAAGTGCTGTTGCAGGTATCAATGATGATGAGGATGAGACAGAGGAAGAGGGCATCTGAAGCTGAAATAAATAAAAGATATTAAAAGACATTTAAGGACATCGAATTATATTAATCGTATAATTGGGTGTCTTTTTATTGTCAAAAACTCTTAAAAAAGTATAAACCAATTGAGTTGCAATCCGCCACATTGTATAATAAAAGTATAACAGCGAATTAAATTTATTGTGAAAATCGTAGTAATCACAATGTCTATCAAACTAAGGCAGGATATTATCAAGGAAAAGAAGAAGGAGGGGTCAGATGATATCAAGATATAGTGTAAAAAAGCCTTTTACTGTACTTGTAGGAGTACTGCTGGTAATAGTACTCGGTGTTGTATCACTTGGCAGGATGACGACAGATCTGCTGCCGGATATGAGCTTTCAGTATGCACTTATAGTGACAACAGATATGGGAGCAAGTCCACAGGAGGTGGAGAGCGATGTCACCGCGCCGCTTGAAGCAGCTATGGCAACTACGTCCAATATCAAAAACGTAAGCTCAATGTCATATAACAGCTATTCTCTGGTGACATGCGAGTATGAGCAGAATGCCAACATGGATTCTGTAGTGATAGAGATGCAGCAGAAAATAGATCAGGTCAAGGCTGGCTGGAAGGATGGAGTGGGTACTCCGACCATTATGAAGATAAATCCGGACATGCTTCCAATCATGATGACTGCTGTGGATATGGATGGGAAAAGCAAGTCGGAAATCACCGACTTTGTGGAAAACACACTTAAGCCTGCAATTGAGAGTACAGAAGGAGTCGCATCAGTGACTGCAACAGGTGAGCTCACCGAGCAGATACAGGTCACGATGAATCAGGCCAAGATAGATGCGCTCAATGAGAAAATAAATAATGCCGTTTCAAAGAAATTTGACGATGCAAAAAGTCAGATGGATGATGCAAGCGCAAAGATAGAGAGCGGACAAAACGCAATCACATCGGCATCGGATCAGATGAGCGCGGGAGTGGATACGCTAAAGGAGCAAAAGGCAAAGCTTGCAGAGCAGAAGACTCAGCTAGAGAGTACACTTTCAAGCTTAAATGAGCAGAAGAGCCAGCTTGAAACAATTCAGTCAGCTCTTTCAGACTTCATGAATAGTGATACATATACAAAGACAATTCCGTCACTCAAAGAGGGCGCAAATGCACCGGGTGAAGCGGGCACAGCACTCAAAGCGCAACTTGAGCAGGTTAATAAGCAGATTGCAACACAGTTTTCAGGTCTCTCGACGCTTGGAATCAAGGTAAACACAGCAGATGATCTGCCTGCGGCAGCGTCAGCGATAGCACAGACTCTCATTCAGGTGAATACAGGTATAGAGCAGTGCCAAAGCGGGCTTGACCAGATAGCACAAGGAGAGACAGCACTTTTAGATGCCTATGATAATCTAAACAGTCAGGCAGCTATAAGCTCGATAAGCATAGGACAGCAGTCAGCACAGCTTGCAACAGCAGCGGCATCTCTTGACAGCTCAAAGAAGGAGCTTGAAAAGAGTAAGGATGATGCGCTTGACAAGTCAAACTTAAATGCAGTTTTAACAATTGACTCACTCTCGCAGCTGCTCGTCGCACAGAACTTTGATATGCCTGCAGGCTATGTAAATGATTCAAATGGCACGCAGTACATAGTACAGGTGGGAGATGAGATAAAATCAATTGATGATTTAACAAATCTAGTGCTTATGGATATGAAGCTTGATGGAATAGCTCCTATTCATGTCGGTGATGTGGCAGATGTTGAGATGACTGACAACTCGGATGAGACATATGCGATAGTCAACGGTAATCCCGGAATAATGCTCTCCATGGAGAAGCAGACCGGCTACTCTACAGGAGACGTCACAGACCGTCTTTTGGACAAGCTTGATTCGCTGGAAAAGGAAAATGACGGATTACACACCACAGTGCTCATGAATCAGGGCGTATACATCGACATGGTTGTAAAAAGTGTGATGCAGAATATGATAGTGGGAGCAATACTTGCCATTTTCGTATTGCTTTTGTTCTTAAAGGATATAAAGCCAACACTTGTTATCGCAGCATCTATACCGCTATCGGTTATTGTGGCAGTGGTGCTTATGTATTTTACGGATATCACCTTAAATATCATTTCAATGTCGGGACTTGTGCTTGGAATAGGAATGCTGGTGGATAATTCAATTGTAGTAATCGAGAATATCTACAGATTAAGGGGAGAAGGATATTCGGTAAAGAAGGCGGCTGTTGAGGGTGCAAATCAGGTGGCAGGAGCCATTTTTGCCTCTACACTTACCACGGTAAGTGTGTACGCGCCAATCATTTTTACTGATGGAATCACGAGACAGCTCTTTGTAGATTTGGCACTTACGGTAGCATTTACTCTTATGGCATCTCTTGTAGTGGCACTCACATTTGTACCGGCAATTGCTTCAGGCATGCTCAAAAAGACGAAGGATATAAAGCATCCATGGTTTGACCGTTTTAAGAACTGGTATGGAAATGTGCTCGGCACATGTCTTAGATTTAAGCCGGTGGTATTTATTGCGGCAGTAGTGCTTTTAGTCGGCAGTGGCGCACTTTGCATGTCAAGGGGAATGACATTTATGGATATGGACATGGAGTCAAATCAGATTTCACTTACCATAGAGGCAAAGGATGACGAAAAGCTTGACTTCAAGCAGCTTACAGAGCTGTCTGATAAGGTCATGGACAAAATCTCTGATATAAAGGGCATAGACACAATAGGAGCTACAGCAGGCGGCAGCTCGACCATGAACCTGATGAGCTCAGGAAGCGACAGCGTGAGTATGTATATATTGCTTGATGAGAAGTCGGATGTTTCATCGGATAAGGTAATAGATGAAATTGAAAAACGCACAAAGAATCTGGACTGCAAGGTAACAGCATCTTCGCAGGCTATGGACTCATCAGAGTTTTTCGGAAGTGGTCTCTCTGTCAGGATTAAGGGTAATGATATAGACAAGCTGCAGAAGCTTGCAGGTGATGTGGCAGATATCCTTAAGGATACAAAGGGCGTGACAGATATAGATGACGGTCTTGGCGATACAACCAATGAGCTTAAGATAACTGTGGATAAGGAAAAAGCAGCAAAGTATGGCTATACGGTGGCTCAGGTATACCAGCTCGTATCCGGTGAGATATCATCTCAAAAGAGCGCAACAACCATTACGACCGACATAAAGGACTATGAGGTATACTTACAATCTGCAGAGCAGTCTGATGTGACTGTGGACGACATCAAAAACCTTACATTTACCTATAAGGATAATGATGGCAGTGAAAAGGAGATTCCGCTCAGTGATATCTGCACTATTTCACAGGAACAGACACTGAGTACCATTCATCGAGATGCTCAGACCCGATATATTACAGTATCAGGTGCGGTTGATGAAAACCATAATGTAACATTACTAAGCAATAAAATTAAATCAAAAATTGATAAACTTAGCATTCCTGATGGCTATTCAATAGACATGGAGGGCGAGGATGAGACAATAAATGAGTCAATGAGTCAGCTTGGACTTATGCTTGTGCTTGCAGTGATATTTATCTATCTTATCATGGTGGCGCAGTTCCAGTCATTGCTTTCACCGTTTATTATCATGTTCTGTATACCTCTTGCGTTTACAGGAGGCTTTATAGCTCTTTTCATCACGGGAAATGAGCTTGGAATCATATCAATGCTTGGATTTATCATGCTGGCAGGTCTCATTGTAAATAATGGAATCGTGCTCATTGATTACATCAATCAGGCTAGGAGAGAGGGCATGAGCAAGCATGAGGCAATCATAGACGCAGGCCGTACAAGGCTTCGTCCAATACTGATGACAGCGATGACCACCATACTCGCAATGTTTACATCGGCGATAGGTATCGGAGATGGCTCAGATATGATAAAGCCGATGGCAATCGCAATAATAGGAGGTCTCGTATACGGAACCATCCTTACGCTTATAGTAATTCCATGTATCTATGATGCGTTCAACAGAGAGAAGAGCATGGTAGAGGAAGAACTGTAGCAAGTAGATAATAATAGCTGACATATAAGGATAGAGCTGTACAATCACAGGATTAACTAAAAAACCGCTCGGAACGCAAAAAAAGTTCCGGGTGGTTTTTTATAATAAAAAGTAGTTTTATCTGCTTATTTTTTATGGCTATTGCATATTGCACAAAAAATGATTAATAAATTTAAACAAATAGCTGAAAATGCTTTTGCAACGTTATATACTATTGAAAAGTCAATGCTATAGTAATATAATACAAACAGAAGCCAAGAGAAAAACATAACGGCTTATATTTTTTACAACAATTAATTAACAAATTTAACTAACTATCAAGGAGGAAGCAATCATGAAGTATTTTCTGGACAGTGCAAAAATCGAAGAAATCAAGGAGGCCTACCATACATTTGGTATTGATGGAGTGACAACAAATCCACGCCACATAATGGTAAGCGGAAAGCCTTTCCTTACTGTAATCAGTGAGATGGCAGACTGGGTTAAGGCGGAAGGAATCGAGGGATACGAGAAATTCCCTATTTCCGTTGAAATCAACCCACACCTTGATGATGCAGATGAGATGGTAGCAGAGGCAAGAAAGATTTCAGCTATCTGCAGCAACTTTGTTATCAAGATTCCGTGCACAGAGGCCGGTATTCAGGCAGCAAGAAGACTCGAGGCAGAGGGAATCAGAACAAATGTGACACTCGTATTCTCACCAGCACAGGCTATTCTGCCGGCAAAGAATAATTCGCTTTTTGTTTCACCTTTCATCGGCTGGAAAGAGGCAAATGGAGAGGATTGTAAAGCGTACATTCAGGCTATTTCAGATATCTATGACAATTATGGATATAAGGGAAAGACACAGATTATCTGTGCGGCTATCCGTACACCTAAGCAGATTGTAGACTGTGCGGTTGCAGGAGCAGATATCGTTACAACAGGCCTTGCAGTATACAAGGACAGTATCAAACATGCATATACCAGACAGGGACTTGAGACATTCCAGAATGCATGGGATAATACAGTTACAGAATAGATGAAACAGGGAGGTGTTTGTAGGCAATGAAAATTGGATTTGTAGGACTCGGAATCATGGGGGAGTCCATGAGTGAGAATATAGTGAAGAAGCATGATGATGAGGTATATGTATTTGATTTCGTAAAGGAGAAGGTAGAGCTATTGGAGAGCAAGGGTGCAATCGGCTGCAGCAGTTCGCTTAAGCTGGCAGAAAAATCAGACGTAATTATATCAATGGTTCCAAAGTCAGAGCATTCGATGGCTGTTTATAAGGAGGTTTTACCGGCACTTGATGATACAAAGCTCTGTATTGATATGAGCACGATAGATCCATCTGTTTCTGTGGAGATTTCTGAAATGGTAAAGAAGACGGGCGCAGAGTTTGTGGACGCACCGGTTGTGAAATCGAAGCCTGCTGCTATTGCAGGAAAGCTCGGAATATATGTCGGTGGAGATGAAAAAGCATGTGAGAAGGCTATGCCGATTCTTTCCTATATGGGAGAAAATATCATCAGGATGGGTGGAAACGGAAAAGGTCTGGTCATGAAAATCTGCCATAACGCGCTTGTATCACAGATTCAAAATGGTGTAAATGAGACACTGACACTTGCAAGGGCATATGGAATAGATATAGAAAGCTATACTACAGCTATCTCATATGGCGGTGGACAGAACTTTTATCTGGATTCCAAAAATGTGCCAATCAAAAATGAGGATTACACCACTGCCTTTTCGATTGAAAACATGTACAAGGATGTGAATATCTGCATGAATATGGCAAAGGAGAGTGGATTAAAGCTTCAAGGAGAAAACGCTGCAAAGCAGGTATATGACAAGGCAATGGAACTTGGCTTTGGAAAAGAAGATTTCTGCGCTACTATAAAGGCTGTCAAGGCAATGCAAAGATAAGTGGGGGAAATATGTTAAAACATTTGAATGAAAAAAATTCTGTGACTATATACAGTGTCACTGATCCATGTTTTGAAACCTACGGAAGGGTGATTTCAAATATCAATTGCAACGAACTTATCTCATTTATGGAACAAAATACTGTAATTCCTGAGAAAGGAAATATATATGTGGCTTCAGTAGAAGAGCTTGAACGTACACATATAGCAGAGTTTTTTAAAAATCGTATATATGGAGAGATGCCTATACAGATAGGCTACTGTAATGGCAGAAACACCACATACAATGGTTTTGAGTACCATAAGGGCAGCGAAATCAATATAGCGGTAACTGACTTTATGCTGGTGCTGGGACATACCTGGGAGATAAAAGACAATACATACCGTATTGAAGATGCAAAGGTATTTTTTGTGGAAAAGGGTACAGCAATAGAGATGTACCAGACGACACTTCATCTATCACCATGCAGGGTGTCAGATATTGGATTTAAGGATGTTGTGATTCTTCCAAGGGGAACCAATACACCACTCAATAATGGAGGGACAGATGAAGCTGCTATAGGAGAAGAGAGACTGCTTTTGCAAAGAAATAAGTGGGTAATAGCACATCCCGATAGAGAACCATTGATAAAACAAGGGGCATATCCTGGATTGCTTGGAGAGAATAAGGAACTTTATTATTAAAAAAACCACGTGACCGAAAGACTGAATACTGGACATATTACTGTACTTTCGGTTGCGTGGGAAATAATTTTCAGAAAAAGTATATCATGTGAGAGATTGAATGTGAATAGTTAGTTTCAACAAATCGATGTATATTTTTTCTATTAAATTGGAGGATTTTATGGAGCATTTAGTATTTACTTTGGTGACATTTGTGCTTTTCACAGCACTGGTTGGAATTATTTCAGGAAAGATAGTGAAGAATAGCGATGACCAGAAAACGGCAAAGGGTTATTTCCTTGCCGGAAATGGACTTGGAGGTTTTTTCATTGCAGGCTCAATGCTGCTTACGAATCTGTCGGCAGAAAATCTGGTAGGTTTGTCGGGACAGTCATATGCAGCTAATATGTCAGGCATGGCATGGGAAGCAACAGCGGTTATAGCCACAATTATTATGGCTTTTGTGTTTTTGCCGATGTATCTTAGAAAAGGATATACAACGCTGCCGGAGTTTATGGAGGAGAGGTATGGCGTTGGTGTACGCCGTATGGTTTCTATCCTATTTCTTATTGGATATTTAGTAATCGGAATTCCTGTATGTCTGTACGCAGGCGCTATAGCATTTGAGCAGATTTTTGATTTTGCTACAGTATTTGGAATCAGCGAGGGTATGGCACTTACAATTCTTATAGTGCTTGTAGGTATTATTGGTGCACTATATGCCGTACTTGGAGGTATGAGAGCAGTAGCTGTATCAGACACAATCAATGGAATTTTACTTGTTTTAGGCTCAGTGCTTGTAGTCGTATTTGGTTTTATAGCTGTTGGAAAATTAAGCGGAGGTGGATTTATTGTCGGTGTGAAGGATGTTATTACATATGAACCGGCAAAGCTCAATGCGATTGGTGGAAAGAATGATCCTGTACCATTTGCATGTATTTTTACAGGTATGCTGCTTGCAAATCTGTTTTACTGGGGTACTAACCAAGTACTTATTCAGAGAGCACTTGGTGCTAAAAACTTAAAGGAAGGACAAAAGGGAGTTTTACTTTCAGGCTTTTTAAAGATGATGGTACCGTTACTTCTTGTTATTCCCGGAGTAATCGCAGCAAGACTTGTACCAGGTCTTACAAGCAAGGATTTTGCATATCCTTCACTTGTAGCTAGGTCATTGCCATGGCCGGTTGTAGGACTGTTTTGTGCAGCATTGTTTGGATCAATTATCTCAACTTATAATTCATTTCTCAATGCAGCTAGTACCGTATTTATGATTGATATTTATAAGCCGATTTTTAACCCAAATCTCTCAGAGGAAGCTACAGTAAAACTTGCAAAGAAAATTGGATGGGGCTTTGCAGCATTTGCCATTATCTTTACACCATTCCTTGATGTGCTTAGCACAGGACTTTATGATTTCGGACGAAGCTTTACAGGTTTTTATAATATTCCTATCATTACAATGGTGCTTGTAGGAATGTTCTCAAAGAAGGGCTCTAAGCTTGGAGCAATATGTGCAACAATATTCCATATTGCATTTTACGCATGCTACAAGTTTATCTTCCCACATATTGACACACCATTCACAAATGCTGTTAGTGGAATTAATTATATGTATATATACGCTATCTCATTTGTTATCATGCTTGTAATCATCTTTGTATGCAGCAAGATTGCACCAAATACAAAGGTATTTGACAAGAGTGCTTCAAGAAATGATGGCTATGATATGACAGCATGGAAGCATAAAAATGCTTTTGCAATCTGGCTTGTTTCATTCCTGGTATATGAGTATTTCATTTTCTCGCCTGCAGGAATTGCAACAGAGAACAAAAATGTAGTAAGAATTGCTATTGTAACAGCAATATTTGTGATTGAGACAATTGTTCTGATTGTGAAAGAGATGAACAAGCGTAAAAAGACAGCTTAGGGAGGTTATTAAATGCAGATTAAAGTAAATGATAATGAATTTCAGCTTTTTGTGGGAGAAAAAAGGATTCTGGAGCATAGCAAAGAAAGACCGATGATTTATGTCGGAGTAGGACAGGAAGATGTTGATATGTACAGAGGTAACTTCAAGATAACAGATTATGTTACCGAGCGTTTTCCACTAAAGCTCACAGATGTGATTCAGACAGCTGATACAGTCAGACTATGCTTTGAAAGCTATATCATTGCGAAAATTAAATGTGACGAAAATCTGTGTACCATTGATTTTGAACAAAAGGATGACAGGATTAACCGATTCTGGTTTAGGGTAGCCGCGGATAAAGAGGAAAAATGCTATGGCTGCGGTGAGCAGATGTCTTACTTTAATCTGCGTGGAAGAAATTTTCCTATCTGGACATCTGAACCAGGTGTCGGACGTGATAAGACAACTTACGTTACATGGCGTTCGGATGTAGAAAATAAAGCTGGAGGAGACTATTACAACACAAATTATCCACAGCCAACCTTTGTTTCCACAAATAAATATTATCTGCATGTGGATTCAACAGCATATGCTGATTTTGATTTCAGAAATGACAGCTTTCATGAGCTGCAGATATGGGAGGTGCCTAAGCAGATCCGCATAGAGTGTGCTGATACATATCTCAAACTGCTTGAGAGAATCACAACATATTTTGGAAGACAGCCAAAGCTCCCGGATTGGGTATACAATGGTCTCATAATCGGTGTTCAGGGTGGAAATGAAAGGTCATTTGGATTGCTTGATAAGACCCTTGATAGGAACATCAAGGTAGCTGGCATATGGTGCCAGGATTGGTGCGGAAAGAGAGTGACATCATTCGGAAAGAGACTCCAATGGGACTGGAAATACCACAAGGAAATGTATCCGGATCTGCCAAAGAAGATTAAAGAGATAAATGCAAAGGGCATAAAATTTTTGGGATATGTTAATCCATATCTGGTAAATGATGGTGAGCTCTATAAGGAAGGCAAGGAAAAAGGCTATTTTGCAACAAAGGCAGATGGCAGTGATTATCTCGTGGATTTTGGTGAATTTTATTGTGGAGTTGTGGATCTCACAAATCCGGAGGCATTCGAGTGGTTTAAGGATATTATTAAAGAATACACACTTGGTATAGGCATTGATGGCTGGATGGCAGACTTTGGAGAGTATCTGCCTACAGATGATATATGCTTATACAGCGGTAAATCACCTATGATTGAGCACAATCACTGGCCGGTGCTATGGGCAAAGTGTAACTATGAGGCAGTAAAAGAGTCAGGAAAGCTTGGAGATGTGGTTTACTTCATGCGTGCCGGAGGTGCAGGAAGCCAGAAATACTGCACATTGCTGTGGGCCGGCGATCAGTCTGTTGACTTTACAATACATGATGGACTCGCATCTGTTATCTGCGGAGCACTTAGTGCAGGAATGATGGGATGTGGGCTCACGCATAGTGATATTGGAGGCTATACATCGCTTTTTGATAATACTCGTACAAAGGAGCTGTTTCTCAGATGGGCTGAGATGGCGATGTTTACACCATTTATGAGGACACATGAGGGAAACAGACCGGATACCAATTTTCAGTATTACGATGATGAGGATACCATGGAGCGGCTGGCGAGACTCGTTGATGTATACACGATGCTTGCACCGTATACAAAGACACTTGTTGAAGAGAATGCAGACAGTGGACATCCGGTGCAAAGACCTTTGTTCATGCATTATGAGTCTGATGCGAAAGCTTATGACATACAGTATGAGTATCTTTTTGGAAGAGATATGCTGATAGCACCTGTTTATGAGCAGGATAAGCATGAATGGGATGTGTATCTGCCACAGGATGAATGGGTACATTTGTGGACAGGCGAAGAGTATCACGGCGGAGAAATAACAGTATCAGCCGAGCTTGGCTATACACCTGCCTTCTACAGAAAAAATAGTGAGTTTGCTGATATATTTGAAGAAATCAGAGAAAAATATGGAGTCAAATAAATGAACACTGTTTTATTTTACATAATAATTTTTCTGACAAATGTGATTCAGGGCATTACAGGCTTTGCGGGGACCATCCTCGCAATGCCTCCTAGCCTAATTCTGGTGGGATATGATGTCGCTAAGCCGATATTAAATGTACTTGGTATTCTTGCCGGAGTGTATGTCTTTGTTACACAATGGAAACATGTAGACTGGAAGCAGTTGAAAAAGGTAGTCATCGTCATGGCTATAGGAATCTTTGGCGGCTTTTTTCTAAAGAACGCACTTGCAGGATATGATGCAGTATTATACAAGTTTCTGGGTATTTTTGTGATATTTCTTGCAATACATGGGTTTTACAGCATATATGGGCAAAGGCAGCGTGATACAAAAGAAAAATCATCATGGAAATCAATGCTGTTACTTATTGGTGCGGGAATAGTTCATGGTATGTTTGTGTCAGGCGGACCGCTTCTGATAGGGTATTTATCCAATGAGATAAAGGAAAAGACAAGCTTTAGAGCAACTATTTCTACTGTTTGGATTATATTAAATTCGATGATACTTGTTCAGGATATATGCGCGGGAATGTGGAATGCAGGGCTTGTTATGACTCAATGCATATCGATTCCGTTTTTGATAGCGGGAATGGCAGCAGGCTCAGTGCTTGTAAAGAGGATGAGCCAGGAAATATTTATGAAGCTCACCTACATATTACTTTTTATATCAGGAATACTGCTTATGGTTAAGTAGTTTTTGAAAATTTTATTGGAGGTAAAATATATGACAAAATTTCAGGTGGCATATGTGCCGGTCGGGGTTCCGACATTTCATTTGGAGAGCGCACAGAAGGAATTTGAAAAATCAATAGACTTATTAAATACAATAACGGATGCTGCAATTGTACCGGATAAAATGCTTTTATCAATTCAGGATTTAACTAATTTTCTTGATACAATAGAGCCATCCCTGATAATTTTACAGAATATAACCTTTGCAAATGCAGCTTATGCGAGTGAGGTTCTTAAAAGATTTTCGTGTCCGGTATTGCTTTGGACACTTCGTGAGCCGGTTATAGATGGAGGCCGGTTGAGATTAAATTCATTGACGGGAGCATATTCGGCAGGAAATGCACTGGCTGCGTTTAGGGATGGTAACTTTGAATATATCTTTGGAGCTCCACAGGAGGAGAGGACAAAGAAAACAATTAGTGCCTGTATTCGTGCAGCATGGCTTAAAAATGAGCTTAAAAATCTAAGGATTGCCTCAGTCGGACATACACCTCAGGGATTTGGATTTGGACGTGCAATGGATGCTGACATGCAAAAGGTATTCGGAGCAACACTTGAGTCAATTGAGGTGAGAGAGCTTATTGATATGGCAAAGGGATATACTGATGATGAGTGCAGTGAATATCTCGATAAAATGACTAAGTGTACTGTTGGTCTTGACAAGACTCCTGACAATAATCGAAAGGATTTTGCGAGACTGTGCAAGGCCTATAAGGAGTATGTAGATGAAAATAATATTGGAGCACTTTCTTCAAGATGTTGGCCTGATTTCTTTACCGCGTTTGGAACACCTGTTTGTGGCGTGCTTGCTATGCTAAATGATATGGGGGTTGCTGCAAGCTGCGAGGCTGATACATATGGAGCACTCTCTATGTATATGGGAATGAAATTATCTGAGCAGGCTGTATTTTTCGGAGATCCGGTGTCTCTTGATGAGAGTGAAAATACAATTACATTCTGGCATTGCGGAACAGCTGCATGCTCTATCGCAAGAGAGGACACAGGTGCAACAATCGGAGTGCATCCGAACAGAAAGATTGGCCCTGTAATGGACTTTGGCTGTAAGGCGGCTGACAAAGTCACAGTGTTCAGAGTAGGACAAAAAGCAGATGGAAGCTTTAGATTTTTTGTCACAACAGGAAGTGCTCTCGACAAGCCTAAGCAGTTTTGCGGAACATCAATTGTAGTAAGGACAGACAAAAAGAGCTATGATATTGTAAATCAAAGTGTAAAGGATGGCTGGGAGCCTCATTTTGTGGTGATTTACGGAGATTGTTCAGATGAATTAAAGATTTTAGGACATATGCTTGAAATCGAAGTCTGTGAGTACTGATTTTATGGAAATAGCTTAAATATCATGCTATAATAATAGTAGTATTTAGGTACCGAATAATTGGTTGGAGGATTTTTACATGGCAAAGTATATTATGGCATTAGATGCGGGCACTACCAGCAACAGATGTATACTTTTCAATGAGAAGGGCGAGATGTGCAGCGTGGCACAGAAGGAATTTACGCAGTTTTTCCCGAAGCCGGGTTGGGTGGAGCACGATGCAGAGGAAATCTGGGCCACACAGCTTGAGGTGGCAAAGGAGGCAATGGCCAATATACAGGCTACGGCAGCCGACATATGTGCGATAGGCATTACTAACCAGAGAGAGACCACGATTGTGTGGGACAAAAATACGGGAGAGCCGGTTTATCACGCGATAGTATGGCAGTGCAGGCGCACGGCAGAGTATGCGGATTCACTGAAGGAGAAGGGGCTTACCGAGAACTTTAGGAAAAAGACAGGTCTTGTGATAGATGCTTATTTTTCGGCAACTAAGCTCAAGTGGATCCTTGACAATGTGCCGGGAGCAAGGGAGAGAGCCGAAAGAGGCGAGCTTTTGTTTGGAACAGTCGAGACGTGGCTTATATGGAAGCTCACTCAGGGGCAGGTGCATGTTACGGATTATTCTAATGCATCAAGAACCATGATGTTTAATATCAATACCTTAAAGTGGGATGATGAGATACTTAAGGAGCTTGACATACCAAAGAGCATGCTTCCAAAGCCTATGCCGTCAAGCTGTGTGTATGGTGAGGTGAATCCGGTGTACTTCGGGGGACCGATTCCTATCGCGGGAGCGGCAGGAGACCAGCAGGCAGCACTTTTTGGACAGACCTGCTTTAGGGCAGGAGAAGCCAAAAATACATATGGCACCGGCTGCTTCCTTCTCATGAATACAGGTGAGATGCCTGTTTCATCAAAGAACGGACTCGTAACCACAATAGCCTGGGGCATAGACGGCAAGGTGGTATATGCGCTGGAGGGCTCAATATTTGTGGCAGGAGCCTCAATACAGTGGCTCCGCGATGAGATGAAATTTATCGATTCCTCAACTGATTCAGAGTACATGGCGAGAAAGGTAAAGGATACAAACGGCTGCTATGTGGTGCCGGCATTTACAGGGCTTGGGGCACCATACTGGGATCAGTATGCGAGAGGAACCATTGTGGGGCTTACGAGAGGTGTAAACAAGTACCATGTCATAAGGGCCACTCTGGAATCAATGGCATTTCAGGTAAATGACGTGCTTGAGGCAATGAAGGCTGATTCAGGCATCAATCTCACCTCGCTTAGGGTGGACGGCGGCGCCAGTGCCAACAATCTGCTCATGCAGATGCAGGCTGATATCAGCAATGCACCGGTCAACAGGCCTGTGTGCGTGGAGACTACAGCCATGGGTGCAGCGTACCTCGCAGGACTTGCAGTGGGCTATTGGGACAGCATGGATGATATAAAGAGAAACTGGGCTATTGACCGTGTGTTTGAGCCGGAGATAGAGGCTGATTTGAGAGAAAAGAAGCTTAAAATGTGGAAAAAGGCTGTCGCCTGCGCATTTAACTGGGCGAAGGATGACTGAAAGTAAAAATATATATGGAAATTGGTAGGAGAAAATAACATGTATGATGTAGTAATTATAGGAGCGGGAGTATCGGGAAGCGCCTGTGCAAGAGAGCTATCGAAATATAACCTGTCCATCTGCGTGGTGGAAAAGGAAGAGGACGTGTGCTGTGGGACATCCAAAGCAAACAGTGCTATTGTCCATTCCGGAATTGACTGTAAGACAGGTACACTTATGGCACAGATGAATATCCGTGGAAATGAGATGATGGACGAGCTTTCGAAGCAGCTTGATTTTGAGTTCAGAAGAAACGGCTCGCTGATTTTGTGCTTTAGCGAGGACGATATGCCAAGGCTTAAGGAGCTTTACAATCAGGGAATCGCAAATGGCGTGCCGGGACTTGAAATTCTTGATTCAAAGAAAGCACATGAGATGGAGCCGAATCTGTCTGATGAGGTGGTGGCAGCTATTTACTGCCCGACAGGAGGCATTGTATGTCCGTTTGGCATGAATATTGCATTTGCTGAGAATGCTGCGGCAAACGGTGTGGAGTTTTTATTTAACACCGAGGTGAAGGAGATACAAAAGGAGCAGGCAGGCTATATTCTCATTACTCAAAATGGAGAAATTCATGCACGCTGCGTTGTAAATGCAGCCGGTGTATATGCTGATGTATTTCACAACATGGTGAGTGAAAACAAAATCCATATCACACCAAGGCGCGGAGAGTACGAGCTATTAGACAGGGCAGCTGGTGGTATCGTTGACAAGACAATCTTCCAGCTTCCGGGAAAATACGGCAAGGGCGTGCTTGTAACCCCGACAGTACACGGAAATATCCTAATCGGACCTACAGCAGATGATCATGATGACAAGGATGGTACAAATACAACAAGAGCGGGCTTAGCGCATGTTACGACATCCGGCACACGTTCGGTGCCGTCACTTCCTATGCGTCAGGTCATCACATCGTTTGCAGGAAACCGTGCACATGAGGACGGACATGAGTTTATCATCGAGGAGCTTAAAGATGCACCATTTTTTGTGGACTGTGCAGGTATAGAGTCACCGGGCTTATCAAGTGCACCGGCTATCGGTGAGAGAGTGGCAGCAATAGTTGAGAGGCTTTTTAAGCCTTCTAAAAATGCGGACTTTATCGAGACAAGAAAAGGTATTTTAAATCCAAAGAAGCTTTCAGAGGATGAGTATAAAGAGCTGATAAAAGAAAAGCCTGAGTATGGTAACATAATCTGCCGCTGTGAGATGATTACGGAGGGCGAGATAATGGATGCGGTAAACAGACCGTTAGGCGCAAAGTCGCTTGATGGTGTGAAGAGACGCACCAGAGCCGGAATGGGCAGGTGCCAGGCAGGCTTCTGTTCTCCGAGAACTATGGAGATTATCGCCAGGGAGAGAGGCATTTCGCAACTTGACATCACTAAAAGCGGTGGAAAATCAAAGATAGTTGTTGGAATGAGCAAGAATCGCGGATAGTCTGTCTTACTTCAAAGAGACAGGTAACGAAAGATTGATATTGGGTTAATATCAGATTAACATAGGGGGACAATATGGAATTTTACGATATTGTGATAGTAGGAGGCGGCCCGGCAGGTCTTGCGGCAGCAGCTTCCGCTAAGAAAAATAAAATAGATAAAATACTTATACTGGAAAGAGACTGCGAGCTTGGCGGCATATTAAACCAGTGTATACACAATGGCTTTGGCCTGCACACCTTTAAGGAGGAACTCACAGGCCCTGAATATGCCGGCAGATTTATCAAAGAGGTCAAAGAGCTTGGCATAGAGTACAGACTGAATACGATGGTCATGGATATCTCAACCGGTGACGAGTCCGAAAATGGGTCAAACGATAAAATAGTCACGGCTATGAACCGTACAGACGGACTTTTCCATATCGCTGCAAAGACAGTAATACTTGCGATGGGCTGCAGAGAGAGAGCAAGAGGTGCCCTAAACATACCAGGCTACAGACCGGCAGGAATTTTCTCGGCGGGTACAGCTCAGAGACTGGTGAATATAGAGGGATACATGCCGGGACGAAAGGTAGTAATACTTGGCTCAGGAGATATCGGTCTTATCATGGCAAGAAGAATGACCTTGGAGGGTGCCAAGGTGCAGGTGGTTGCAGAACTCATGCCGTATTCAGGAGGCTTGAAGCGTAATATTGTGCAGTGCCTTGATGATTTTAATATCCCGCTTAAGCTTAGCCACACAGTGGTTGATATAAAGGGCAGGGAGCGTGTGGAGGGCATCACTCTCGCTCAGGTTGACGAGCATAACAAGCCTATTGAGGGAACAGAGGAGTTTTACGAGTGCGATACACTTTTACTTTCATGCGGACTCATTCCGGAAAATGAGATTTCAAAAACAGCAGGTGTAGAGCTCAATCCTGTAACAAGCGGACCTGTTGTAAACGAAAGCCTTGAGACCAATGTGCCGGGTGTATTTGCCTGTGGAAATGTGCTTCATGTGCACGACCTCGTGGATTATGTGTCAGAGGAAGCAACAGCAGCAGGCCGCCATGCCGCAGAGTATGTGAAAAACGGCGGTGATAAGAGTGATGATGGCAAAGAAATATCGATAACTGCTACAGGCGGAGTCAGATATACTGTCCCAAGCACTATAAATACTGCACAGATGGATGATACTGCAACGGTTAGATTTCGAGTTGGAGCTGTGTATAAGAATTGTTATATTGCGGTATATCTGGATGATAAACAATTACAGCACCGCAAGCACCCTGTAATGGCACCGGGTGAGATGGAGCAGGTGGTGCTGCAGAAGAAGCAGCTCATCGAAACGGAAAATCCCCGCACAATTACGATAAAGATTGAGGAGGCATAGTATCATGGAAGAAAGAAATTTGACATGTATAGGCTGCCCTCTGGGCTGTGCCCTTAAGGTGACAATAGATGGAGATAATGTCACAGTAACCGGAAATACCTGTAAGCGCGGAGCAGACTACGGAGCAAATGAAGTGACACATCCGACGCGAATCGTGACAAGCACAGTCTGTGTGAAAAATGGCACAATACCTATGGTATCCGTAAAGACGGCACAGGATATTCCAAAGGAAAAGATAATGGATGTGATGGACTGTATCAACCGGATCACGGTAGAGGCACCGGTGCATATAGGTGATGTACTGCTAAGTGATGCTGCAGCAACCGGTGTGGATATAGTTGCAACAAAGAATGTTGAAGCATAAATAAGGAGCATGAATTAATGGTTAAAACCGGAATTTCCCTTGATAGTGTAAAAAACAATAATAAATCTCAGATACTTAAGATACTGCAGAAAAACGGCGCAATGTCAAGGAAGGATATTGCCAATCAGATAGGACTCACACCGGCGGCTGTGACCATGCTGTGCAATGATATGATGGAAGCTCACATGATACTTGAAAAGGGTGAGATGAAGGAGCAGAAGAGAGCGGGCCGTAAGAAGGTGCTTGTGGATATCAATTATGATTTTAAGTATATAGTATCTGTAAATATTGAGGCTGTAGACACGAGCATTACAGTTACCAATATCAGGGGAAATGTGCTTGTTGAAACTAAGGTACATACCCGGACGGACATTGAACCACAGCTGTTTTTAGAAGAACTGGCAAAGGAAATAAAGCTTCAGCTTTGGGAAAATGAACTTAAGCTGTCAGATATTCTTGGAATCGGAATATGTGTTCCGGGAATAGTTGACAGGAATAATGGCATCAGTATACACGCTTATGGCATATGGAACAATCAAGTAAAAATAAGAGAAATACTTGAAAAACAGATTCAGTGTCCGGTAATACTTGAAAACAACGTCAAAGCATTTGCGGAAGCCGAAATGCTTTATGGTGTCGGAAAATATGGAAACAATATTGTTTTTATTAAGTGGGGCCCGGGTGTCGGCTCTGCGATAGTTGTGGACAATAAGCTATATGAGGGCAATCAGCACAACGCAGCAGAAATAGGACACTACATCATAGAGCCTGATGGACTTAAGTGCAGATGTGGCAGACATGGCTGTCTTGAAACAAGAGTATCCATGTTTGCCCTGTGTGACCGCATAAAGGAGATATATTCCAAGGAAAATACCCCGGTGCTATACGAAGAAACAGCCGGTGATAAAAATCTTATAACAAGAGAGCTCTTGACTTCGTGGGTAGAAAATGAGGGCAACGGCTACATAACAAGGATGGATAAGACAATTTCTGAGATACTTGTTGGAGCAATAGAACGAATGGCACGTGTCGCTGTAAATGTGTTGACTATTCTGGCTCCGGATTGCACGATAGTGTTTGGTTCAATGTTTGAAAATACAAGTATATATAAGCTTTTTATACAGTACTGCACAAAATATGATGAAAACTATACTGACAAGCTTATCAGCCGTTCACACTTGAGCGATAAGATGGCATATATAGGCGGAACAGCACTTATAGCGAGCACTTATTTCTTTGAAAGTAAAAATTTATAATAAAGAAAAAATGAAGAAATCTTATTGATATTTTCTTTATTGTTGCATATACTATAAGCAAGAAAGGAGTGTTGTAGGTAAATAGTAACCCGAGAATCCCATTTGTAACCCAAGACTCTCTCTTTGTAAATGAAAATCCTGTTTTGTAAGCGAGATTCCCGGTTTGTAAATGAAATTCCCGGTTTGTAAGCAAGATTCCCGGATGTTCATTTCTATTTCGATATGATATAATACGTTCAGCAATAAATTTGCGTACAACAACCAGAGATCAATTCTCTCTCGAAATTTTTGTATTCGGAGAATCCATCCCTGTTTTTGATTGGATAGAGTTGTTCTATTCTGGCTCTGACGGCACTCAGCAAATTTATTTGTTACTTTTTGAGAAGTTTAGGCTTTAAGATGATGTTCTCGGCGGCAACCGGTGAGCATCCCAGTCTCTTAAGCACATCTTCTCCATAGTAAAAGCTGAATGTTTCGTATGGGCTACGGTTGTTCAGCTTTTTTCTTTTATAAGAATTGATATGGTTCATCATCAGAGTAATATCCTGTTGTGTCAGCTCATCGAAACTGCTTCCTTTTGGCAGGATACGACGTATCAATTCATGGTTGACTTCACAGGCTCCTTTTTGATAAGGAGCACTTGGATCGCAATAAAATATCTTTGTTCTATTGCATGGAATGGTGCTGCGTTTTTCGATTTCCTTTGGATTTGAAAACTCACTTCCGTTATCTGTCAGAATAACCGGAAACAAGCTATTAAATGTTTTTGCCCCAAGGACTTCATCCAATAAGTTTATGATCTCTATTACAGAGGCTGATGTATTTGCGTCCCGCAAAAAAGCCAGCATGAGACTGCTTTCTACAAAGTGTATGGTAAGAAGACATTTTCCTCCCACACGACCAATCACGCTATCCATTTGTACAATGGTCGTTTCCGGGTTTGCTCCCAGATATTTTTGAAAGTCAGCGTAGCTTCGTTCAATACGGCAGCCCCGGTCAACTTTAAATTCAGGCTTCTTATAACGGGGACGGTATTTCACTTTACGGGGCAGATCAATGTTCCTGATATCAAAGAGCTGGGCATCCACATAGTTATACAATGTCTTTTCACTGCACATCAGTTCATCTACATGAGCAAGATAGATTTGATGAAGCGACTGCCCGTTTTTAACTAAAGGACTGATGATCCCGTTAATTCTTGCAATATCATCTTCGTTGGACATGATACCGGTTCTGGCTTCCGAAACAGCATGATGTGCACGCTCATGTGCATCTGCCGGATCATAAATACGTTTTAATAACGTGCATTTCGACAGCTGACTGCAGCCATTACAAACATAAGGTGGCTTATTTTTGACAGAACAGACATCTTCTACAAAATCAGAACAATGTAAGGTGCATTCAGAGCACAGGCTGCATTTGTAAGCAGATTGGTGTGTACAGCTTGTTCCGCAAATCCTTTTTGCTTTGCATGTAGCACGGAATTTACAAGGATTATACGGATATCCAGGACGACCGCTTTTCTTGTCATAGGAATACTTTTTAATCTCCTTGGCAATGGTTGTACGGTCCTTTCCTAACTCTTTGCCAATTGCCCCAAAGGATGCATTCTCCTGAAGGCGTTGAGCAATAATCATTCGATCTTCATAAGATAAAAACTTTGACATGGTGACTCCTTTCCAGCCGCCAGAAATCAAAGCATAACAGAAAAGAGACCAACTATCCAGTCAGTCTCAATTCATTTGTAAAAGAAAATCCATACCTTTCTTTTACACTGATAACTATTAACTTTTACACTTATCCAAGATAGCGGGTATGGAATCTTGGATTACAATTAAGCAAAAAATTCTGTATTAAACTTTCAAATACCAAAAAAATAGTTTGAATTCTATATTGCTCATAAACTGCTAGATATTCATCAATGATTACTTTAGTTTTCTTTATATAGGAAGTCATTGATAAACCAATTACTTCGTCATTAAGATATAAAATAAACACATATATTTCAAATGGAGTACTAATTTTTTGTTTGCTAAGCCAATACGTAATTTCATTTGTCGGAGTTTTTATTTCATAGGGTGTTGTGTCGTTATAAATTCGTAAAGCTTTTACGTAATCTTCATCTGATGTTCTTGTAACATGCTTTATTGAAAAACGATGTTCCAAACGATTAGTCATATTTGTTATTACCTTTCTTTCGTATTGCATGGAATCCGATATTTTATATAGAAATATTTAACAGATAATTTCTTATTATCCATCACTTATTTGCTACATATAAAATATCAGTAGTAATGTCTTCAATATATATTTTATATGATTATACTATAATTTAATACTCTTTCAAAGATAAGAATACCATTTTTCCATGTCAACTTAAAAATTTCTTTTCTACTTCCAATTCAACCCAATCTCATCCAGAATCATATTATTCGCCCCATGATTCATCATTTTCTTCCTTTTTTCTTGATTGTAACACGGATGTTGGATTTTGTCATTATGTTTTGAAATGTATATTTACCGCCTAAAATGAATTTCTAAATTCCACCGCCCAATGGGGTGATAGAATTCACTCTCGCACAGTAGATATTTACTCTTTCATATAATCATGTTATGTTTATGACTCCTTCTGACAGCAGTAGAAGGAGAATCATTATGAGTAAATATATATCAGGAAACCAGAAACACCTTACTTTAAATGATCGGATCTATATTGAAAATGAACTGGCAAAAGGGACTACATTTAAAGACATTGCAGCATTTTTATGTAAAGATCCAACAACTATATCTAAAGAAGTCCGTGCTCATCGGCTTTCAGATTAGTATCACAAAGGTACTTTTTATAACGCAAAGAACTTTTGCATTCATCGTTACCATTGTCAAAAGACCAATGCCTGTGAAAAAATCCTTCTCTGTGGCATTAAATGTGCCTCATGTCCTACATGTAATCAGACCTGCAAGGACTTTGAAAAAGAACGATGTAAACGATTGGACAAAGCTCCATATGTTTGCAATGGCTGCACGAAAAAGATAAATCACTGCATGATTGCACATAAATACTATTACAACGGCCGTGCTGCTGACAGAAAATATCGTGAACTGCTGATATCTTCTCGTTCTGGAATAAATATGACCAAGCTCCAGCTCCATCAGAAGGACCAGATCATATCTCCATTGATTGAGCAGGGGCAATCCCATTATCAAATCCTTACAAATCACCCGGAACTGGATATGTCTGTCCGCTCTATGTACACATACATTGACAAAGGACTCTTCACAGCAAGAAATATTGATTTGAAAAGACAGGCAAAATTCAAACCGCGAAAGTGCCATAAAACACAAATCACTGATTGTTCTGTTTTTACAGACAGAACCTACTCAGACTTTTGTTCCTTAGACCTGTCGTCTTTTGTGGAAATGGATGCTTTCGTATGGTTTTATCGAAAGGAACTTCTTTTGAATTCTTGACACAATGGGATGTGAATCTCATCGTAAACCACATCAACTCCACTCCGCGAGAAATCCTCAGTGGAAGGACACCATATGAAGTTGCATTAGAAACGCTTGGTGAGGATATCTTAAAAGCATTTCAGCTTAAGCCGATTGAACCAGATAAGGTTAATCTGACGCCTAAGCTGATACGCTTTAACCATTAATAAAACTAATCGAAATCTGCTGTCAGACTGGATGTAAACTTTTCACATTTTTAAGATGCGGCTGGTGGAATTTACTCTTGCACTGGAATTTACTTTTTCAAGTCAGCTTTCAAAAGGCTATAAATTGTAATTTTAAAACGTTTCAAAGAAATCAGATATCTTATTTACACATAGTCATGTCACTAAACTGTGCATACTATAAAGTGTATACAAAAAATCAGAATATCGCCCGGCAGATCGTTACAATAAAGAACTGTCCCAAATAAATGTATATTGAAAATTGAATATTGAGTGTTACTATGGTATAATTTTCCTATTAGTATTACTAGGAGATTACAAAATGAAAAAATTATTAAATAACAAATTTTTTAGAGTTGTTTTTGTATATTTTATTCCAATTATAATTGGTGGCTTGTTCTCTGCACTAGGAACTTGGGACTATAATAATGATAAATATTTCTTTTTAAAATTAGTATTGGTCATTATATTAACAATATTTTATTGTTATACTTCATATCAATACGATAAAAAAGAGAAAGATTTAAATAATCAATTATATTTACTTAATAATGAATTGAATAAAAAAGATGAAGAAATAAAAAAATTAAAATTTGAAAAGGAGTGCTTTTCGAGAGAGACTAGAGCATTATCAACATTATTTATAGATTCTTCAAATAGTATTAATGAGGTATCAAAAAATGTATTAGTTGGACGGAGAATTTTGGACATTTGGAATTTTAAAAAGGTATGTACTGGAATTTGCAATAGTGTATATGATTTATTATGCGAGATATGTAAGCCATATGATGACTTTACAGTAAATATAGTTTTAGATGATGTTACAGCGACAGGTTCTAAGAAAAATGTTACTATGATTGCTCATAAAGGAAAGTATGCAAAATATCCTGGTAAATTTGAAGAAAAAATGTATTATACAAAAAATTCAGCATTTTATGCGATTAAGTTGTTTAAAAATAAAAGTACAGATATAAAAATTTTAACAACTAAAGAAGAAGTAAATGAAAAATTTGTCTATATTGATGAAGAACATCCAGAATATTGTCAATATATAGGAATACCTATTGTTTGTGCAGGAAATAAAATGATATGTTTGTTACAAATATGCGCTTTTAAAAATGATAAGATTGCTAATACGAAATCAGAAATAATGGATATTATAATGACTTATATTCTTCCATTTACTCAATTTGCACTTATGAATTATAAAGTAGAAAAAGGATTTATTAGTAGTTTTTCAGTAATAGATAAATTGGAGGAAAAAAATAATGGCTAAAGTAAAATTAACCAAAAATGATATAGAGCGTATAATACCACCGATGGATAAAGAAGATGCGATTGAACAAACTGAAAAGTATGTTACGGAATATGAAAAAAGCAAAAAGGAACTTGACGAGATATTAGAAAAATTAAAAGAATTATATATGGAAGAGTAATCATCTCGATTTTTACAATTTCCTGAGAGACTGTTCATAAGTTGACAGCTGATTTTTCGCGGGACTACCGCAGCCATTCTTGCGGAGACACTTAACCCAGTTGTAAACGATACCTGGATTAATGTCATTGTTTAAACACCACTGATAATCAGACAGTCCCCTTTTGCGGCATTCCATGATCAGGCGGTATTGTTCTTCAACTGGTACTCTTGGTGCTCTCATAGCTTTTACCTCATAATAATTAGAGTAAATTGCTAGCATCTAACAAACGTAAGTATAGTAAAACACTGTAAACGTCAAACCATGCGCCAGTCATTAAAAACAACGCCGCCTATTATGAGCGGCGTTGTTTCCGGCATTCATCCGGAAGGCTATCTGACCATAGCATGAGATAATCCAATTTTGTAGGATCTATATTTCCTCTTTCATCACAGAGTTTAGGCAACTCTGTAAGGATATATTTAAAGTAATAATACGGTCGCAGATTATTCAGCTTTGCGGTTTCAGAAATTCTATATACCATTGCGCTGGCAGAGGCTCCTTTTGCAGTATTGTGGAACATCCAGTTTTTCTTGCCAAGGCAAAAGGTACGTATAGCTCTCTCTGAGGCGAAATTATCAATTGGAACATCACCATCTTCGAGAAATACTCTTAGGTATTTTTCCTGATTAATTACAAAATTAAGTCCATGACCTGTTTTGGATTTTGGAGGTACTGTACAGTCACTCGCCTGCTGTTTTACCCACGCAAAAAATTCTTCAACCATCGGCTTGATCAGTCCCTGCCGTTTTTGAAGACATTCCTTTGATGAGAGTCCTTTTAACCCAGTATCAGCATTATAAAACTCGGCGATCTTCTGCAAAGCCTGGTATGCAGCCGATTGTCTTACAGACGATGGATCTTTTTTATCTGCAGCCTTAACCGCATCCGCAAAATCACGCCTTGCATGCGCCCAACAGTTTGCGTTTGTTACGTCTGCATGCTTTTTGTCAACCAAATGATATTGCTGCAAACTATCCGTTACAAGGATTCCTTTATAATCTTTGTAAAAATCCAGAGGTTTTTGATGATCTCGACCTTTCTGGTATTCATATATCACGATTGGACGCCTGGTATAAACTCTCCGGAACGGTGCACCCACATATAACACTTGCTGTTAGGGTGGTCGCTGTCTGCTATCACCTGCGTTGGTGTTTCAGCCATTGTCGGACGGTTACGTTTGCAGGTCGTTCCTGACATTGATTTATAATATTTAACCAGTTAGCACGCCTTACATTATGGGTGAGTGAATCCATAATAGTTTACCTCCTCTAAAAAAATATTAGTTTTTTCGTATTTTTTAGAGTATCTCACAAAAATGCTAGTTATCCAAGGCGGGTGGTTTGACGTTTACGCTTGGTCTCCCCATTCCATCGGAATAAGTATCACGGGCGAGATCATAGATGAATGTCCAATCAATTGCTCTATCAATAAGCCGTAGAAGATGATCCTTTGTAACAAGATCATCAATACATACCATCTGCATTTGTGTTCTTACTTTTTCTGTTTCCTGTGTCATCATAGAAGAATACCGTCTTTTTTGATACCTCTATTATACTAAAAAGAGGCTGAAACGCGAAAATACAGACTTTTGGCATCTTTAATATAGCAAAATCCCCGGCAAAAAGCCGAGGACTTTGTCTACAGTCTGAAGCATATAATAATAATATGTGCTTTTATCATTCCATTATGATTTAAGTATAACCTTTAATATCCCATCTAACCCTTTGAAAGCCGATGTAATTTCATACAAAAAATCATTATTTTGTTCTTTTATATCCCCGCCTTTTCCAATTATATGATTCATATATTTAAGCGTTGCTTCATATATTTCCGGCTTTTTCGTATACTTGTCCCTGTATTTAAAAGAACACTTAGCGTCTTTTACTTTATATTTTTTATTCGTCCTTTTCACATAGACCTTTACAGCATCATATGATCTTTTATCCAATTGATACGATAGATTTTTAGAAGTGTCCAAATTAGAATAGATGACTTTACCATTATCAGTTTTTGCAAGAAATTCAAATTTATTCCAATCAATTTCAAATATAATTTCACCACAAACATGTTGTGGTTGATCATAAAAACGCACATAAATTTCTTCTATAACATCTCGATTAACAATGCCTTTTTTTAAATCATCCTTTATCGAGAGACCACATGCATCTGTAAGTTCTTCTAATACCCCAGCCAAAACATTTAATCTTATTTTTACATTTAAATCTATATCCACTTTAGGCGGCAATAAATCAATCATTTTCTTTCCTCCTAGTATGACTTTATTCTCTTTTTTGCTAACTCATAAATTTCGGAATAATCCAATCTTTTAAATAATTTCACCTTTCTTTCAATTTTACTTATATTATATAAATTTAAGTTCCTTTCACTTTCTATCATTTCCCATACATATTTCTTTCTAATATCATTTTTTAGTTGAGCAAAATCTGAAACTGTTGCATTTTTAAATGTATTAAAAAATTTTATATATTCCGTATTATCCAACTTCACAAATGGGTCTAAAATATTTTTTACAATACTTATTTTTTCTTTAAAATCCGGTTTCCATTCAAACATATCAGCCCTTCCAGATCTAATTAGTGGTGCATAAACCATAGAAAAATCATTTCCTGTCAATATAATAGGTATTTTTCTTTCATTGGAATGCTCTGCTAAATTCATCATTCTACCTGTTAGAAGGTTTGAATTAATTGTTTTTTCGATTTTAGAATCCTGATTGGCTATACCCATATGAAAATCATCAATAAGTATTGAAACACAATGTCCATTTTCCTTTCTATAAATTGCATAATTATAAATTGCGTCAAAAATTCTCACAGCATCACCCTCATGCGCCCCCGAAAGTTCTGATGCTGAAACATACAAAACATCAATATCATGTTGAATTAATGTTGCAATTGTCTGAGAAGTTTTTCCTTCTCCTGCTGGTCCTTCAATTACTAAATATAATGGCGGCACAAAAATTTCATTATACGTCATATATTGTGAAACCACATGAACAAGAACTTTTTCCATAAATTTTTTTGTGACTATCATATTTGAATAACACAAGCTATTACACCTATTTTTTATCTACTGTTTCTGGATCTAAAGAAATCATTAAGGGAAAAATATCCTTTTCTGAAACAGCTTATAAACGATGTGGTGTGACATTCACTCTTAACACTGGCAAAAAAGATATACAAAATAATGAAATTATCAAGCAATATACCGGATGTATGCTTATTCTTATATAGAAAATAAAAAGAAATAATTCTTTTTTCAATTAACCTATTCTGATATCAAGTATAATTCCGGACGCAGGTTAAATCCCAAATTGATAAACTAAGTATACTGCCAAATAACTTTATAACTCCATCGCCTTGTTTCATTCTAAACGCAACATGAAATCTTATTAACGGATCTCTTTTCTAACCAATCATCTCCATCGATTATAAGTATATATTCACCTGTGGCTTCCGTAAGACCAACATTTCTGGCTTCACACGCTCCACCATTTTCTTTATGAATTATTCTGTCATCACCATTAATAATTATTGAGCCATGATGATATATTGTGACACCTTTTTTTAATGTATATGGCGGAATAAAAAATCCTAGTTTATTCCCTAATCGTTTTTTTATTTGACCATTATAGAATCCTGATCCATTGTAATAATCCAATTATATCCATCTTTTTTTGCATTTTCCATTATACGATTCAGCGCATAGGCAATCCCTTTATTTTCTCCTTCAGAAAGATATACAATATTATCTTTCTGTTCAAAATAAGAATTAGAATTATCAAACAAATATATCTTACCACTTCCTCAAAGTCCGTGATATTGCTTCTGCCACTTACCTGCCACAGTCCGGTCAGTCCCGGCCTGAATGACATTCTGGCTCTGTGGTGTGGCTCATACTTCTCCCACTCATCGAGTGTTGGTGGTCTGGTGCCTACCAGGCTCATATCTCCCACTAGTATATTGAAGAATTGTGGGAATTCATCCAGGCTTGTTTTCCTGATAAACTGCCCGATTCCTGTTTTCTTCTTTCCGTTTGGCAGCACCTTGTTGCCTATGATTCTCGGGTCGAAATCCATCTTGAACATCATTCCGTTGCCCACTTTATTCTGTGCCATGAGCTCCTTCTTTCGCTCCTCGGCATCCATATACATGCTACGAAATTTGTACATCTTGAACTTTCTGCCGTTCCTGCCGACTCTCTCCTGCGAGAAGAATATCGGTCCCGGCGATGCTATGTATATCATCGGTCCCACAAATATCATGATGATAAGTGTGAACAGGCAGCCCACCAGTCCTCCGACTATATCCATGCCCCTCTTTACCAGAAGTGCGCTGGTATTTGCATAGTTCACGCTTGATGTGACTACTGTGTAGTCACCTATCTTTTCTATCTGCTTGTAGCCGCCCTGGGCTGTGCCGTTTTTGGCTATTCCTGTATGTACTGCTATTCCCATCTCAAGGAATATATCAGTCATCTTCTCCGGATATTCATCCTCGCTGCAAGGCGGGATAAGTACCTCGTCCACCCACTCATCACACGCATAGTCCACTATGCCATCGTGGTTTGCAACTATCGGTATGCTGCATATAGTCTTACCCTTCATGTCTGTATCCAGTGAAGCCGCTACTATCTTTGTATAGCCTATACAGCTTTTCTCCACTGTGCGCAGTGTATCACGAAGTATAGCATCAGGTGCTATGACAAACAGCGATTTTCTTGATGCTCCAAAGCCCTTTTTCTTAAGGAAGCTCTTGAGCATAATTCTTGCTACATATGTTATTGTCACATAGATTGGAAACATGATATAAAATGATAATCGCGAGTATATATCAGCCATCTGTGTGGTGAACAGAAACAGTGCTGTCACCAGAAATACAAGCACTGCGTGCTTGCAGACCGATATGAATTCATCCAGATATCCGCGTTTTAGGACATTCTTGAATGAGTCTGCCATTATCTCCACAAAGAAATCTATCAGAAGAAATGCTACGCCCAGTATACGGTAGTCCTTGTCCACATATGGGTTATTAAAGCCGAAGCGTATCACATATGAAATAAAAAATGCTATAACAATGCATGCGATATCTATAAGCATAAAGTCTATATGCTTTGTCCATCCTCTGCCTTTCTTTCTGTACATTCTTTCTAAATTCTCCTTATGGTATCTTTTATTTCCCTTTATACCCACTCTAGGGGAGGTACCTTTGTACCCCCCCCCGAATATTTTTAGCCTGTTTTATTTTTTGTATGTTTATTCGGATTAGCGTATCTTTTTTTGTATCTAATCGGGCTTTTCAATAATCTATTTTCACCCTTTTTTTATTTATTGTCAATGAATATTAGGTTTTCTTTATAATTTTCGACATATTCGCTAATCCGTATAGTATTATCAGTACGATATTTATACATTATTATATCTCATGCTGCTTATTACTCCTCAAACAGCCTCTGCTTTCTCTCTATCATCTCATCAATCCTTGCGATATACTGCCCTACATCCTTGACATTCTCGCATCTGTCGATGCGGTGTGTGCCATCCGGATTCGGTACCGGCCAGACGCGCTTGGTGCTTGCTCCGGCGCCGCACGCCACGATGGTCTGCTTTTCCTCCATGATCAGTATGTTGTATACACCGGCCTTGCCCTTTGCCGCATAGCCCACGTTTTCCATGTTGCCTGCCATGCCCTTCTGCCTGTAGAGGTAGTATGGCTCAAGCCCCATCTGCTTGCAGTAGGCTGCGCAGAGGTCCATATGCTCCTGGGTGTTGACCATCTGCATATCGCTGTAGCGGTCCTTGAAGATGGTGAGCCTTGCAGCTCTTTTTACCGCGAGTGAGTGGATGGTGACATTGTCAGGTGCCAGCTCCTTCACGAGCTCCATTGTGTGCCTTACATCATCGATTGTCTCCTCCGGAAGCCCCATGATGAGATCCATGTTTATGTTGTCAAAGCCCAGCTCACGCGCGAGCTTGAAGCTTTGTATCGTATCGTCTACCGTGTGGTGTCTTCCTATTATATCGAGTGTCTGCTGCTTCATGGTCTGCGGATTGACTGATATACGGCTGATGCCGTTTTTCTTTAGTGCCAGGAGCTTTTCTCTCGTGATGGAGTCCGGTCTACCCGCCTCCACTGTAAATTCCAGACAGTCCTTTAAATCAAAGCTGCATTTAATTTTTCTGATAAGCCTGTCAAGCTGTGCAGGGCTAAGGGTGGTCGGTGTACCGCCTCCTATATATATGGAGTTTAGCTTCCTGTGGTAGAATTTCTGTGCCGTGTAGTCTATCTCCTTCTCGAGTGCATCGAGGTAATCGTCCACGCGGTTTTTCCACACGCCCAGCGGGTATGATGTAAACGAGCAGTATGCACAGGTGCTCGGGCAGAAGGGTATGCCTATGTACAGGCTGTAGCCGTTGTCATAGTCCACCTTGTCGAGCAGTGCCTTCTCACGCTTTGCTATGCCTATTGAGAGGTCGATTTTCTCATCGCTTGCGAGGTAGGTTTCCTTCAGATAGTCGTAGGCTTCCTTATCGCTCATGCCGTCCTCTATGCACTTCATGGCTATCTTGGTCGGTCTGATGCCTGAGAGTGTGCCCCACGGAAGGCTCCTTCCGGTTCCCTTTTCTATCATGGAATATAGGGCAAGCTTGAGGCGGTTTTTGGTTTCCTTGCGGTCTGCGCCGGTCACGGATATTTTTGTGCAGATTCTTTTTCCGGCTGTTTTAATGTCACTTATGGTGGCTTGCTGCATATCACCTGTTGTCCTAGAATTATTTAAAATCTCCTTATCGGGATTTTCTCTATCAGCCTTATCACCGACCATATTCAGTGTCCACTCCACCGCAATCTCATCACCCACATAGTCTATCTTAAATACCTGTGAGGCATCCGCAAATTCCTTTACGCCATCATCTGTCATCTCGTGGTGTGTGCAGGCCAGGTTTTTCCCCTCCACCTCATCAGGTGAGCAACTATAGTACATCTGCACATCCTCCTGTGGGAAGAACTCCTTGAGCAGTGAGTGCACATCATATTCAAAATCCGGTTTATTAAATACTACTACTATCATAAGTAAGGGTTATACATCCTCTCGTTTTCTATGGTTGTTGTGTCATTGTGGCCCGGGTACACCTCTGTATGCTCAGGCAGTGTCATGATTTTTTCCTTCACTGTGCGCACAAGGTCTGACATACTGCCGCCCTTGAAGTCCGTACGTCCGATTGAGCCGCAAAACAGTGAGTCTCCTGTAAAAATCACATCCTCATACGGGAAATAATAGCAGCAGCCGCCCGGTGTATGCCCCGGTGTGTGAAGCACTACTATGTGAAAGCCTGCGATGTCAAGCTCCTGCTTATCCTTCAAAAATACATCTGCATAAAAGGTCTTTGACTGGCCCATCATGTAGCTGACATTAAGCTGCGGGTCATCGAGTGTAGCTTTGTCTGCCTCATGGATATATATCTTGATACCGTAGCGGTCTGCGAGCGGCTTTGCATCCGTAGCATGATCAAAGTGTCCGTGTGTGAGCAGTATTGCTACAGGCTTTGCGCCTGACTCGTCCACCTTTTTGGCGAGCTGATCTGCACACGCGCCCGGGTCTATTATTATCATTTCCTTTGTCTTTATATTGGTGACAAAGTAGCAGTTGGTCTGCACCGGTCCCACTACGAAGTGGTCTATCTTCATATTTACCATATGAGTGTACTCCTTATCTGTTATATGTTATGCTTCACGCAAGAACCACCGGGATTTAGCCGGTGGTCCTCTCTACGTCTATTACACTTTCTATCTGTCTGAGCTTCTCCACTAGAACCTTTATCTGGTCCCTGCCTTTGATATTAAAAAATACCTCGATTGTAGCGATGCCCTGCTTGCTGGTCTTGGACTGGATACCACTGATATTGATTTCCTTCTCGGTAAATATCTTTGTGATATCTACGAGCAGTCCCGGCCTGTCATGACAGAATATCTTCAGGTCTGCCTGATACTCGGCACCATTGTCCATGAGGGCTGTATCCTGCCACTCTGCTTCTATGAGCCTGTCCTTTTCTATCTTGGACAGGTTGATGATATTCACGCAGTCTGTCCTGTGGATGGAGATACCTCGGCCTCTTGTGACAAAGCCCACGATTTCATCTCCCGGAACAGGATTGCAGCACTTCGAGAAGTGCACAGCCACGTCATAGAGTCCGTGTACCACAATACCGCTCTTTGACTTGTGCTCGGGCTGTGTGCCTGCTGCCGCCTGTTGCTTTTCTGCGATGCTGCCAAGCACATCTGCATCTGTCACAGGCACCACATGATCCTTCTTGTATTCGTCGTACATCCTGTTGACTATCTGGCTCTCCTTGAGTCCTCCATGGCCGACAGTTGCAAGGCATGAGTTCCAGTCGTGGAAGCCGTATTTGCGGCGTATTTTCTCCTGATACTCAGGCTTGTTTATCTCAGCAAAGTTGATGCCCTTTGCCTTGGCATAGGCTGCTATCAGATCCTTGCCGTGCTGTATATTCTCCTCCTTGAGCTCACTTCTGAACCACTGGTTGATCTTGTTCTTGGCCTGTGTGCTCTTTACGACCTTGAGCCAGTCACGGCTTGGTCCCTTGGAGTTCTGTGAGGTGATTATCTCTATCTGGTCACCGTTTTTGATGACATAATCTATCGGCACTAGCTTGCCGTTTACCTTGGCACCGACCATCTTGTTGCCGACCGCAGAGTGTATGCTGTAGGCAAAGTCTATAGGTGTGGAGCCCTTTGGCAGGTTCTTTACATCGCCGGACGGTGTGAATGCAAATACATTGTCGGAGAATAAATTTAAATCACTCTTTAATAAAGTCATAAACTCCTTATTATCCGACATGTCCTGCTGCCACTCGAGTATCTGGCGCAGCCAGCTGAGCTTCTCCTCCTCTGTGACAGTGGTGGTAGTGGCATTGCCGTTGTTTGTTTCTTTGTACTTCCAGTGCGCTGCGATACCGTACTCAGCTGTACGATGCATCTCATAGGTACGTATCTGTATCTCAAACGGCTGTCCGCTCGGACCTATGAGTGTCGTGTGAAGCGACTGGTACATGTTCTGCTTCGGCATGGCGATATAGTCCTTGAAACGGCCCGGTATAGGCTTATACTTCTCATGTATGATACCAAGCACTGCGTAGCAGTCCGGTATCGTATCCACCAGAATCCTGATGGCAAAGAGGTCATATATCTGGTCTATCGTCTTGTCCTGATTGACCATCTTCTTATATATACTGAAGAAATGCTTTGCCCTGCCGTATATCTCCGCCTTGATACCGGCATCTGAAACATACTTCTTGACATCGTTTACCAGACCCTGGATGTAGGTATCGCGCTCTGTCTTTCTGAGGGCTACCTTCTCTACCAGATCGTAGTAGGCATCCGGATAGAGGTACTTCATACAAAGGTCCTCGAGCTCTATCTTTATCTTGCTGATACCAAGTCGCTGTGCGATAGGGCAGTAGATATCCTGTGTCTCTCTGGCGATACGCTGCTGTGCCTCCTTGGACTGGTACTTGAGTGTACGCATATTGTGCAGTCTGTCTGCCAGCTTTATGAGGATGACCCTGATATCCTTTGCCATGGCGAGAAACATCTTACGCAGATTCTCAGCCTGCATCTCAAGCCTATCCGCATTCTTGTCCTTCGGATCCTTGGTGCTGTCTGTCAGGTGCAGGTGCTTCAACTTCGTGACACCATCCACCAGATGTGCGACATCGTCTCCAAACTCTGCACGCATCTCATCCATGGTCATGATGGTATCCTCCAGCACATCATGGAGCAGTCCTGCTGCAATGGTTTCCTTATCCAGCTCGAGCTCGGCGAGTATTATGGCAACACAAAGCGGATGTATGATATAAGGCTCTCCTGACTTACGCGCCTGACCCTTATGAGCATCATAAGCTACCCTGTAGGCTTTGTCCACAAGGCTCGTGTCATCCGACGGATGGTACTTTTTGATTTCCTTTTTCAGCTCGTCATAAAGCTCCTCGGGGCTCGTAAAATCCTTTGTTCCCCTTATACCGCTTGTGTCCGAGCGAAATTTGTCCGCTATTTTTTCTAATTCTTCTGTTGAGTAATCTGCCAATAGTCTCACCTCGATTGTAGTGTATCTTTAGTAGCCATTATATTTTATTTCTTTAAAAATTGCAATCTTATGTTGTTAGCCGATAACCATCTTTACTCCGCCATACATGCCGGCTGAGTTGCCGAGTGTGGCGAGCTTGATCTCTGTCTCGCGGCTTGCATGGAAAGCATACTCTTTATAGTACTTTGCTGCTGTATCGATGATGATGCTGCCTGCCTTTGAGAGGCCTCCGCCTACAACAAATACCTCAGGGTCCATAACGCATGCTACTGCTGCCATTGCCTTGCCGAGAAGCTTCATAGACTGCTCTACTGCCGCAATGCCCGCTGCATCTCCTGCCTTTGCCGCATCGCATACATCCTTGGCTGTGAAGCCTGCATTTAAATCAAGCTTTGTTGCCACATCCCTGTGTGCTGCAATGTATCTCTCTGCCACTCTTACGAGACCGTTTGCTGATGCATACTGCTCTAAGCAGCCCTTCTTGCCGCAGCCGCAGCACTCTGACTCATCATCTACCATAGGCATATGTCCTATCTCTCCGCCTGCTCCGTTTACTCCGGCTACGATTTTGCCCTCGCGGATGATTCCTCCGCCTACACCTGTGCCGAGTGTGATCATGACTACATCCTGATGACCCTTTCCGCCACCCTGCCACATCTCACCGAGTGCAGCTACGTTGGCATCGTTTCCGGCCTTTACCTTGATGCCGCCGCACAGCACTGAGAGTGACTGTGCCACGTTGAACACGCCCCAGCCAAGGTTGACACACTTCAATACTGTTCCGTCATCCTTTACAGGTCCCGGCACTCCCATGCCTATACCCTCGATGTCACCCATCTCGATGCCATGCTTCTCGTTATTCTCCTTGATGGATGCTGCGATATCAGGCAGGATGAGCTCGCCGGAATTCTCTGTGCGTGTAGGAATCTCCCATGTATCGACAAGCTTTCCTGTTGTCTCGAAAAAGCCCATCTTTACAGTTGTTCCACCTATATCTACTCCGTATGCGTATTGTTTCATTTTTTCGTCCTCCAAATCGTTAAACTATGTTTATATTTTATTGCCTAATTGCATATTTTTCAATGTTTTTCATTGTTTTTCATTGTTTTTTATGTTTTTTCTATATATAGAAGCGTTTATATCATCATCCATATGCCCGCTATTTGTAAATCCAAGCTTTTTGGCAAGGCGCACCGATGCCGTATTTCTCTCGTCTATCCGGCAGTAAAGTTCTTCAAAGTCTGTGTTTTCGCGCGCGTAGTCTATGATGAAGCGGCATACCTCCGTGGCATAGCCTTGGTTCCATAATTCCGGCGCTATCATATAGCCCAGTTCATCATGCTCAAGCCCTGCCCTGCCTATCAGCTTACCTGTTTCCCTGGAAAATACAAGCCACATGCCATACTCGTAAAAGCCATACATGTTCTCTATATATGCTTTCTGGTATTCAAGCTCTGTCTCGTAGTCGTAAAGCGGCTCCACAAAGTCTGTCATGCCGGGCTTGTCATAGAGCTCATAGAGCGCAGGAAGGTCTGACAGGGACAACTCACGTATCAGACACCTGTCTGTCTCGCCGATGTCCCACGGGATGTGATTATACCGCCTGCGCACCCGCTCCAGATACTCAATATCAAGCTCCGCAAGGCTCTCGACTGCATAGCGCGTGCCGCACTGCGGTTCTCCTACTGATGCTATGCCGAGTGATTCGGCTATTTGCTTCTGCTGCCTATTTGATACTATCCAGATGTAGTCGGCGGGAGCAGATGACATATCGGCTGCGCGCTTCCACTGTGGCTTAAATATCTCGTCATGATAGTAAAAAGAGGCAAGTTTTGCGCTTGCCTCATCAATAATTATTATCATTAAACTGTCTCCGGCTCCGGATAGTCCACTCCGAAGGTCTCAACTGTAACTGTCTTCATGACCTGAGCCTCAAGTGGTTTGTCCATGTAGTCTGTGCGCACCTCTGCGATCTTGTTTACCACATCCATGCCCTCGATTACCTTGCCGAATGCCGCATACTCGCCGTCGAGATGTGGTGCATCCTGATGCATGATGAAGAACTGGCTGCCTGCTGAGTCAGGTATCATGGTACGTGCCATTGAAAGTACACCGGCTGTGTGCTTTAAGTCATTTTTGAAGCCGTTGTGTGTGAACTCGCCCTTGATTTCATAGCCCGGGCCGCCTGTACCGTTTCCGTCAGGATCTCCTCCCTGAAGCATGAAGCCCTTGATTACACGGTGGAAGCATACTCCGTCATAGAAGTTGTGATTGATTAAGCTGATAAAGTTGTTTACTGTGTTTGGTGCGATTTCCGGATAAAGCTCCGCCTTGATTACATCGCCGTTTTCCATTGTGATTGTTACGATTGGATTCTGTGCCATTATTTTTCTCTCTTTCTTTTATAATATTATGAGGCTTGGAGAATATCCATTCCTTGCAATTATTAAATATCGAATTAATTTCTACCCGATTGATTTTACCTAATTTTACTCACTCAGAGCCTCGACTACCTTCGGAAACTCCATGAAGTGTGATGCCTTCACCAGTATGGTGTCGCCCTCCTTCACATATGAAAGAAGCTCCTGTGTCATAGTCTCCCTATCCTCGAAATAGTGGATGTCTACATCGGACGATTTCTCTGCGGCTCCGGCTGCATATTCCTTTGCAAGCTCTCCTGCGGCAAAAAGTGTATGGATATGATTCTCTCCAACTGCTTCGCCTACCTCATGGTGCAGCTTTTTCTCATCGCTTCCAAGCTCTCCCATGTCTCCAAGCACTGCTATTGTCCTGCCCTTTGCATGTGAAAGCACCTCGATAGAGGATTTCATGGATACAGGATTTGCATTGTAGCAGTCATCTATCACTGTCATGCCGTGTGTTTTGATGAAATTGGTACGGCCTGCGATTGTCTCTGCTTTCTCGATTCCTGATTTAATCTCAGCTATTGTGAGACCAAGCTGCAATCCGACAGCCGCTGCCGCCATGGCATTGTATACATTGTGCTCACCCGGGATGTGGATGTGTGCATCGAACTCACCCTCCGGAGTGACAAAATGAGCCTTCATGCCGTCGAAGCCCAGGTTTTCAATATTTGTGGTATATACTGATTTATGAACGTCCGAAGCCGATTCCTTGCCATAATATATGGCAGGCTTTCCATTTACTGTCTGCACTGTGGCCAGCTTGTCGTCATCTGCATTCAGCACTGCGACCGCATCCGGCATCATATGCTCAAAGCACTCTGTCTTTGCTTTAAGCACACCATCCCTGTCGCCCAAAAACTCCAGATGGCAGTAGCCGATATTGGTGATGACCATGACATCCGGGCAAGACATAGTAGAAAGTCTGTGCATCTCGCCAAAATCAGATATGCCCATCTCAAGCACCGCTACCTGATGGCTTTCCCTGATTCCGAAAATGGTGAGTGGCAGGCCTATCTCGTTGTTGAAATTGCCTGCGGTCTTGTGGACGCTGTATTTCTGCTCAAGAACTGATGATATCATCTCCTTGGTGCTGGTCTTGCCGACACTTCCGGTGATGCCCACCACCTTGATATCCAGGCTTTTTCTGTAAAATGCCGCGAGCTTTTTCATGGCATCGGTGGTTGATTCAACAAGCACATATGGGCCTGCCGGATCCGTCAGCTCATGCTCAGAGAGCACAATTGCCGCCCCCTGCTCAAACACAGTCTGAATGAATTTGTGTCCGTCCACCCTTTCTCCCTTTATCGGGATAAAAAGATAGCCCTCCCTCACCTGTCTGCTGTCTATGACGGCGCCGGTGATTGTCGTATCAAGCAATGTCTCATCGCCTATGTATGTGCCCTCGCAGGCCTTTGCGATATTTGCAAATGTAAGATTCTTCATGTACTTATCCGACATGCTACACCTCATATTTTTTCAAAGATATGTCAATCAGATGCTCACAGAGCTGATTAAAGCTCATACCAATAACCGCTGCCTCCTGTGGCAGAAGACTGGTCGGAGTCATGCCCGGCAGTGTGTTTGCCTCGAGGCAGAACATCTCATTTTTGTCGTTGAGCAAAAAGTCTGAGCGTGAATATGTGTCAAGCCCGATAACGCGCGCAACCTCCTCGGCATAGTGCTGCATATCCTTTGTCACCTGCTCAGGAAGCTCGGCCGGACATGTCTCTACTGTACTGCCCGCCTTGTATTTATTCTTATAATCGTAGAAGCCCTCCTTCGGTGCAATCTCTATAATAGGAAGAGCCTTGCCCTCGATAACGCCGACAGAAAATTCCCTACCCTGTACAAATTCCTCAATAACCAGCTCATTTTCCCACTTGAAGGCATCGTCAAGTGCCGCCTTGAACTCTGCCGCATCCCTAACGATGGTGACACCGATGCTTGAACCACCGCAACATGGCTTTACCACACATGGAAGTGTCAGGTCAAGCTTTGTGATATCGTCCTGTCTGGTCTCTCTTGTCATGGAAATACCCTTTGGAGTAGGGATACCGTTTGCAAGGAAGAACTGCTTTGATGTCTCCTTGTTCATGGCGATGGCTGAGCTTAAATAATCGCTGCCTGTATATTTGACCCCGAAGAGGTCAAATGCTGCCTGTATCTTTCCATTCTCTCCGTTTTCTCCGTGGAGAGCCATGAAAACAATGTCAGCCATCTGACACATTTTGATGACATTTGGTCCGAAGAAGCAAGGTGACTGGTCCTTTCTGGAAGCCTTTACCTTTGCGAGGTCAGGTGCCTCTGTCGGAATATCGCTGACCTGCACGCTTATCTCGTCCGCGCGGTCAAATATACCTGTCAGGTCCTCCTCCCTGTCACTATATCCCATAAATACATCCAATAATATAACTTTGTGGCCGTTCTCTTTGAGTGCCTTAGCTACCATGCTTCCTGTCTTGAAGGAAACATCTCTCTCTGTGCTGAGCCCTCCGGCAAGTACTACGATGTTCATTTTTGTCCTCTTTTCTTTGATTGAATTATCATGCTTTGGCTTAATTAAACACAATGCAATGCTTCTTTTTTAAAGCTATGAGTAATCAACATAATTTCTCCAAAATTATAACACCATTTGTGCAAAAAAGAAAGACCGGTTGCCCGGTCAAAAAAGAAATTCTCATTTTATTTTAAACTGTGTTAGCTTCCAGCAGCTGTATCATTCTCATAAATACCATCCGCCCGTGCAAATCATCCTGTGAAAGTGATTCTCCGTACTTCAATACTAATAATCGGCACTGATAAAAATTCAGCTCAGGATTGCCAAAAAGCAAAATCCGCAAGGCTGCATTTTCCAGGTAATTGTGTATATTTCCCACCTCAATAAATATATCTACGATATCATCGAGGTTAATAAGTCCTTTCTGTTCATAATAAATTCTTCCCAAATATTTCATCCCTCCATCGATTGTATTTTTCGTAGAACTTCTTTTTTTGTCTTTCTTTTGAAATTTTGTCGTCTTTGCGAAATTTCCCTCTTTGTTTTTGTTGGTGGATTCATTTTTCCATATAATATATCAATATTCTAGGCGCGTTACGCGCTTGTATTTTGAAGATTTCTATTAGAATTTTTAATTTTGATAGGTGATTAGCAGTTTTCGACAAAATACGACATGGTTTTAGGTTTAATTTAGTTGGTTTTTGTTTAATATTGCTCTTTTTATATCAGAATTTTTGTAATGATAAATTTGTACTATATTTTGAGGTTTTTGTTCTAATTATTTCATTTTTTTAAAATTTATATAAATGGTTAATATAAAAAACCGGC